>ERZ1292623.15-Hain-H51-01um-R1-15-length-192702-cov-12_pt1 | contig 192702 bp, 168 predicted proteins | sample MGYA00564398_ERZ1292623 | MGnify/ENA primary metagenome ERZ1292623 (study PRJEB36523, sample SAMEA6512633) | groundwater metagenome | collected 2019-01-07 | study: AquaDiva: Metagenomics assemblies of 32 groundwater samples
GCCCCTTCCGTCCCCTTCCGCCCCCTTCCGCCCCCTTCCGCCCCCTCACCCCCCCTTCTCCGCCCCCTCCCCTTGCCGCGACCCTGCATCAGCACATCACGACGTTCTCCAGCGAGAACGAGAAGGGGCGGGAATTCGCCCCCGAGCCGCCGCCGCGCATCACGATGTCGGCACGGGAGATGCCCAGCAGGGAGATTTCGGTGTTCATCTGGGAGACGATGGCCGAGTTCATGATCTGGCCCTGCTGGATGTGCGAGGCCACGCCGATCCAGATGCTGGGCTTGAATTCGAAGACGGCCTTTTGCCGGGGGGCAATCGCGGTCTTGACGGCCAGCAGCCTGCCGTCCTTGTAGCAGCTGGCGTTGATGGCGCCTTGGGGCAGCGCGTTGAGCACCTGCACTTCCTTGGAGCTGGCGCCGTAGCCTGCGGGCGCCAGGCGATCGCCGGCGGTGGACGGCGCCATCTGGAACTGCTGGCCGTACTGCGCCTCCAGCTGCGGCGTGCAGTTGCCATGGCTGTCGCTGGCGCCGACCTGCAGGCCCAGCGGAAAGGTGAACGGATGGTTGTCGCCCTGTCCGCAGTACTTGATGACGCGCCAGGCCACGGCAGGCGCATCGAGGTCGCTGGCGACGTTCTTCTGGAAGATGACGATCTGCGGGTGGTTCGCGTCGTTCGATTGGTTGAAGAAATTGAGTTGAACGCCCATGCATTCCTCCTGGTGGAACGAAAAGCGCTGCGGCATCCCCGGGCACTGCCTGCTGTCCCGCCACGCTTGCTGCGGGAGTCACTGTAGGGAACAACGGCCTTGCGGAGAATTACGCCCGATTACATCCCTGGGCTCACCCAGGCACTGCCCAGACCCGGTCCGCGCCCACGGCAAAGAGCTGGCGGCCTGGCTCGGGCGGCAGGCTGGCCATGCCGGTGAACAGGCCGAAGGCGGGCAACAGGGTAAAGCCCGCGTGCACGGCAAAGCACGGCAGGCGCAGGGCGTCGCGGCCGGTGCCGCGCAGCACGATGGCGGGATGGACATGGCCGGCCAGCACATGCCAGGGCCGGGCCTGCTGCGCCTGCAGGTCCTGCGTTGGCGGCGGGGGGTGATGGCAGGCGGCGAACGGCCCCAGGTGCCAGGGCTCGTCCACGATGGCAAAGCCCAGCGCGGGCGGCGGATCGCCTGCGTGGCTGTCATGGTTGCCACGCACCAGCACCAGTTCCACGGCCGCATGGCGGCTGCGCCAGCGGGCCAGTGCAGCCAGTACGGCAGGATTGCGTGCCTCGGCCGCGTGCAGGAAGTCGCCCAGCACCACGAGCCGCCGCACGGGCAGGCCCAGAAGAAGGGCCGACAGCCGCTCCAGGTTGCCCTGCGTGGTGCCCGCCGGCACGGGAATGCCGCGCGCGCGGAAGGTGGCGGCCTTGCCCAGGTGCAGGTCGGCGATGAACAGCGTGCCCTGGGCGGGCCACCACAGCGCATGCTGGGCCAGCAGGTGCACGGGCTCGCCGGCCAGGAACATGCCCAGGCTGCCGGCCAGGGCGTCGGGGGAAACAGGACTTGGCAACGGTGCGTGGCCTTTCATCAGCGGTGCAATGGTTCTACAGCAGCGGCAAGGGCCGCGAGGGCTTGCGCACGCGGCGCGGGCGGCGGCTGGCGGCATCGGCCTCGGGGCCGTCGGTGGCCTGCAGCGAGAAATCCAGCGTGCGGCGCACGGCGGCCGTATCCTCGTCCACGGCGGGGGGCTGGTCTGCCTTGGGCTTTTTCCGTGGACGCAGCGGTGGATCGGGCGGGACCAGGTCCTGCGTGCGCGGCTCGCTGGCTGCACCGCCGGCATCTGCCGCCTCGTGCAGCTGGGCCAGCATGCGCGCGATGCGGTCGGCCAGATGCTCGTTGGTGAGCTTTTCGCGAAAGCGCTCCACCATCAGCGGAAAGGCAAACGGGCTGGGACGGCGCAGCGCGCTCACCACCAGCGTCTGCGCCTGCATGCGGCGCAACGCGGCCAGCAGCTGGGCCACGTCCAGCTCCTGGCTCAGGACTTCCTCATCGGCCTGGCGCAGCAGCAGGTTCATGTCGTCGTACTTGCGAAAGACCTCGAAGAACAGTTGGGCCGAGGCCTGCAGCTGGCGCGCGCTGCGGCGCTCGCCCGGGTGGCTCTGGAAGATCAGGCCCGAGACGCGGGCGATCTCGCGGAAGCGCCGCCTTGCCATCTCGGTGGCGTTGAGGCTGGCCAGCACTTCGTGCAGCAGGGCGTGGCGCGCGTCATCGCTCGCCAGGTGGGCGTCGTCGGCGGCCTGGTCCCAGTGGCGGTCCGCATTGGCGGTGTTGCGCGTGGCGACCGCCTGGCTGGCGGACACGCGCCCGGGCACTGCCACGGCCTGGGCAGGCTCGGCGCGCAGCAGCTCGGGCAGCATGGCGGCCCAGTCACGCTCGGTGGCGCTCAGCAGCTCCAGCCCGTAGTCGTTGACGGCGATGGAGAAGGTGCCCGTCTCGCCCTGCGCGGCGCGCCAGGCCAGCAGGCTGGCCAGGCCCATATGGGCATGGCGGCCTGCAAACGGATAGAGAAACAGGTGCCAGCCCTCGCGCGTGCGCAGGGTTTCGGCCAGCAGCGTGGCGGGCGTGGGCAGGGCCGACCAGCGCTGCTGCACTTCCAGCAGGGGGCGCACGCAGCGCAGTTCGGGCGAGTGGTAGTCGCCCGCTGCCGCCAGCGCCAATTGCTGCACCACGAAGTCGGCCAGCACGGTGGACAGCGGCATGCGCGCGCCGGCCCAGCGCGGCACGGTGGGCCGCGTTCTCGCGGCGCGGCGCACGTAGGCGGTCATGTCCTCGATGCGCACCAGCTCCAGCACCTGGCCCGCGAAGACAAAGGCATCGCCGGGAGACAGGCGCGACAGAAAGCTCTCTTCCATGCTGCCCAGCCGCGCGCCGTGCAGGATCTGCACGCTCATGCTGGCGTCGCTGACGATGGTGCCGATGTTGGCGCGGTGCCTGCGCGCCAGCCGCGCGTCGGGCATGCGCCAGATGCCCTGTTCATCGGGCCGCACGCGCTGGTAGTCGGGATAGGCGGCCAGCGAGGGGCCGCCGCGGTGCACGAAGTCCAGGCACCACTGCCAGACCGCAGGCGCCAGCCCGGCGTAGGCGATGGTGCGGCGCACTTCGGCATACAGCTCATCGGGCACGAAGCCGCCGCCCAGGGCCACGGTGGCCAGGTGCTGCACCAGCACGTCGGCGGGCTGGCGGGGGCTGGCGCGCATTTCCACCTGCTGCGCGCGCACGGCGGCGCGGGCGGCGGCGGCCTCCACCAGCTCCAGGCTGTGCGTGGGCACCAGGGTGATGCGCGAGGGCCGGCCCGGCGCATGGCCCGAGCGGCCCGCGCGCTGCAGCAGGCGCGCGATGCCCTTGGCCGAGCCGATCTGCAGCACGCGCTCCACGGGCAGGAAGTCCACGCCCAGGTCCAGGCTGCTGGTGCAGACCACGGCCTTGAGCGTGCCGGCCTTGAGCCCGGCCTCCACCCATTCGCGCACACCCCGGTCCAGCGATCCATGGTGGATGGCCAGCAGGCCGGCCCAGTCGGGCCGGGCCTCCAGCAGCGCCTTGTACCAAAGCTCGGCCTGCGAGCGCACATTCACAAAGACCAGGGTGGAGCCGGCCGTCGCCTCCAGCTCGCGCACCACCGCCGGCAGCATGGCCAGGCCCAGGTGGCCGGCCCAGGAAAAGCGCTCGGGCCGGTCGGGCAGCAGGGTGTCCACCACCAGGCGCTTGTCCACCTGGCCCTGGACCAATACGCCGGGCCGCGGCTGGCCATGGTCGTCCAGGCCCAGCAGGGTCTGCATGGCCTCGTCCAGATTGCCCAGCGTGGCCGACATGCCCCAGACGCACAGCTGCGGGCTCCAGCCGCGCAGCCGCGCCAGGGCCAGCTGCAGTTGCACGCCGCGCTTGTTGCCCAGCAGCTCGTGCCATTCATCGGCCACCACCAGGCGCACGGAGCCCAGCAGTTCGCGCGCATCGGCGCGCGCCAGCAGCAGGGACAGGCTCTCGGGCGTGGTGACCAGCACGGTGGGCAGCTGGCGCGACTGCGCGCTGCGCTCGGCGCTTCCCGTATCGCCCGTGCGTGCGCCCACGGTCCAGCGCGCCAGCGCGGGATGGCCCTGGGCCAGCGCCTGCAAGGGCGTCTGCAGGGCCTTGAGCGTGTCGGCCGCCAGGGCGCGCATGGGCGTGATCCACAGCACGGTGAGCGGTGCGGAGGCCGGTTTTCGTTTTCCGGTGTGCGCCGGCATCGGGGTTTGCGGCGGACCCGCAAGGGCCTGCAGCGCGCCCAGCCAGACCGCATAGGTCTTGCCCGCGCCCGTGGTGGCATGCAGCAGGCCGCTGTGGCCCTGGGCCAGCGCCTTCCACACGGCGCGCTGGAAGGCAAAGGGCTTCCAGCCCCGTGCGGCAAGCCAGGCGGTGGCGAGGGGATGGGGGGAACGGGTGGCCATGGCGCGGTGCGTCAAGGGTGGGTCACGGGTCGGAGTGCGGCAGCAGGGCCGCCAGCGTATCGATGGAGTCGGCCTCCTGCACAGGCTTGTCCTCGCGCCAGCGCAGCATGCGCGGAAAGCGCACGGCGATGCCGCTCTTGTGGCGTGCGCTGCGTGCAATGCCCTCGAAGCCCAGCTCGAACACCAGGGTGGGCCGCACGCTGCGCACGGGGCCGAAGCTCTCCACCGTGGTCTTGCGGATGATGGCGTCCACGCGCGCCATTTCTGCATCGGTCAGGCCCGAATAGGCCTTGGCGAAGGGCACGAGGGCCCGGCCCTCGGTGCCGGGCGGCGCGTTCCAGACAGCAAAGGTGTAGTCGCTGTAGAGGCTGGCGCGACGGCCATGGCCGCGCTGTGCGTAGATGAGCACGGCGTCCACGCTCAGCGGATCGATCTTCCACTTCCACCACACGCCGCTGTCCTTGGTGCGGCCCACGCCGTAGGCGGCGTCGCGGGCCTTGAGCATCATGCCCTCCACACCCAGGGAGCGGGCCTGCTCGCGAAGTTCGGCCAGGGCCTGCCAGCTGTCGCCTGCCAGCACGGGGCTGGGCAGCAGCGCCGGGTGCGCCACCAGGGCCACCAGCCGTTCCAGCCGCGCGCGCCGTTCATGCTGGGGCAAGGCGCGCAGGTCCTGGCCGCCCTCCTCCAGCAGGTCATAGGCCAGCAGCACCACGGGCAGCTCGCGCAGCAGCTTGGGGCCCAGGGTCTTGCGGCCTATGCGCTTTTGCAGGTCGGCAAAGGGGCGCACATGGGCGGGCGCCTCGCCCTGCTGCGCGGCCCAGACGACGATCTCGCCGTCGATCACGGTGCCCGCAGGCAAGGCATCGCCCATGGCCTGCAGCTCGGGGAAGCGCTCGCTCACCAGTTCCTCGCCGCGCGACCAGATCCAGGTGCCCAGCGCGTCACCGCTGCCGCGCCGCACGATCTGGGCGCGTATGCCGTCCCATTTCCACTCCACCACCCATTGGGACGGCGGGCCGAGCACGGCGTCGAACTGCTCCAGCGGCAACTGCAGCGGATGGGCCAGGAAGAAGGGATAGGGGTGGCCACGGGCTTCGCCCGAATGCGCGTCATCGCCCTCTTCCTCGCCTGCCACCAGCCGCAGGTAGTCGGCCGCCCCGGGCCGCGCGCCGATGTGGGTGTAGCCCATGAGCCGCTGGGCGATGCGCTTGGCATCCACGCCGCTGACGGCCGCCAGCGCCTGCGTGACCTGCAGCCGCGACACGCCGACCCGGAAGGCGCCGGTGATCAGCTTGAAGTAGACCAGCCGCTCATCGGCCGCCAGCCGCGCCCATTGCATGCGCAGCGTGTCCGCCAGCGCCTCGGGCGCCATGCCGCGCAGCGGCAGCAGGTGGTCCGTGACCCAGGCGGCCAGGCCCAGGTCGTGCGCGTCACCGGGTGGCGGCAGCAGCAGCGCAATGGTTTCGGCCAGGTCGCCCACGGCCTCGTAGCTTTCGTCGAACAGCCATTCGGGCAGGCCGGCCGCCTCGCGCGCCAGCTCCTTCAAGACCTTGGTGGGCACCAGCTGGCGCGGCTTGCCGCCGGCCAGGAAATAGACGGCCCAGGCCGCATCGGCAGGCGCGGCGGCGCGCAGATAGGCCTGCAGCGCGGCCTGCTTGTCGCGGCTGGCGGTGCTGGCGTCCAGCGCGCGGTAGAGGGCGGCGAAGTCCTTCATGGGGCGGGCGCCTCATCCGGTGCAGCCTGGGCGGCGGCAGCCTCGTCCTCATCGCCGTATTCGGTCTGGAAGGCTTGGGCGTCCAGGCCCTGCTCGCGCAGCCAGCGCACCAGCACGGCCACGCTGCCGTGGGTGACGAAGACCCGCTCGGCGCCCGTGGCGCCAATGGCGTACTGCAGGCCGGGCCAGTCGGCATGGTCGGACATGACGAAGCCCCGGTCCACGCCACGGCGGCGGCGCGTGCCGCGCAGCTGCATCCAGCCGCTGGCAAAGGCATCGGCATGGCCGGGAAACCGGCGCATCCACGGCGTGCCCTGCGCCGAAGGCGGCGCCAGCACCAGGGCGGTCTTGAGCAGTCGTGCATCCACGCCGGGGTCGGTCACGCGCAGCGTGGGCGGCAGGTCCACGCCCGCCGCGCGGTACACGGCATTGAGCGGCTCCACCGCGCCATGCACGACGATGGGGCCGATGCGGCGGTCCACCCCATGCAGGATGCGCTGGGCCTTGCCGAAGGCATAGCACAGCAGCACCGAGGGCCTGCCCTGGGCCGCATTGGCCTGCCACCAGGCATTGATGTCGGCCATGAGCTCGGGCTGGCGGGGCCAGCGGTAGATGGGCAGGCCGAAGGTGGATTCGGTGATGAAGGTGTCGCAGCGCACGGGCTCGAAGGGGGTGCAGGTGCCATCGGCCTCGGTCTTGTAGTCGCCCGAGGCCACCCAGACCTGGCCGCCATGCTCCAGCCGCACCTGGGCCGATCCGAGCACATGGCCGGCCGGGTGCAGGGAGATGCGCACGCCGTGGTGATCGATGGCTTCGCCATACGGCAGGGTCTGCAGCGTGATGTCCGCGCCCAGCCGTGCGCGCAGCACGCCTGCGCTGTCGTCATGGGCCAGGTAATGGGCGTGGCCGGCGCGCGCATGGTCGGAGTGGCCATGCGTGATCACGGCCCGCTCCACGGGCCGCCAGGGGTCGATGTAGAAATCGCCGGCCGCGCAGTACAGGCCTTCGGGGCGGGCCACGATCAGGTCGGCGGCCATGCGGGATCAGGGGCGGGAATGCTCATGGCCCCATGCTAGTGGGGCGGTCGCCGCGCGCACGCTGGCCCGGAGCGCGGCAGGCTGTCAGCCTGCACCTACCCGCTCAACGAATGACCGCAACCGGTCCGCAGGGCCGGTCAAATCGGGGAAGATAGCGCCCTCTCATCCCACACACATCCACACGCCTTCATGAACAACTCCGTCGTACGCATGTCCAATCTCTTCCTGCAACTGGGCCTGGATGCCAGCGACCAGGCCATTGCCGATTTCATCCGCGCGCACCAGCTGGCCGCCGATGTGGATGTGGTGGATGCGCCCTACTGGAGCGATGCGCAGCGCCAGTTCCTGGCCGAGCAGCTCAAGGCCGATGCGTCGTGGTCCATCGTGGTCGACCAGCTCAGCGAGTCGCTGCACGAGGACGCCGTCAGGCAGCGCGCCGAAGGCCTGAGCTGAAGCGAGGCTGCCTGTCCACCCCGGTGGCTTGCATGGACGGCAGCCCCAGGCCGCGAACGGCCATGCCGCGCCAGGACGCAGGCTGTCGGCTCACAGTCCTCCAAAGAGGTGCCTGCCCCTCAGGCCCATCCGCGTCACAAAACTGAAACAGGGAAACCGTAACATTCCCTAACAATTTTGCGATGTGCATTCCATGGATGAGTCCCGCGCCTACCTGAGCGATTCCCGGCCCCGTTTCCGCCCACCCAGCGCCGCGGACCTGTGCACCCCCGTCCCCTGCATGACCGCCGACGAGACCAACGAGAAGGTGCTCGAGGTCTTCACGCGCCACCGCGATCTGGCCAGCCTGCCCGTGGTGGAGGGCGACCGCCCCATCGGCCTGATCAACCGCAGCATCTTCCTGTCGCAGTTCAGCAAACCGTTTCGCATGGAGCTGTACGGCAAGAAGAGCTGCATCGCCTTCATGGACAAGGAGCCGCTGGTGGTCGATGCCTCCACCGACATCGACACCCTGACCGTGAAGACCGTGGAGTACGGTGAAAAGGCGCTGACCGACGGCTTCATCATCACGCGCGGCGGCCTGTTCGCGGGCGTGGGCCACGGCCTGCAGCTGATGCGTGCGGTGGCGGACATGCAGGTGGCGCGCAACCGCCAGATCATGCACAGCATCGAATACGCCAGCGTGATCCAGCAGTCGCTGCTGCGCAGCTCGCGCGAGGCCCTGGCACGCGCCTGCCCCGGCGCCGACCTGGTCTGGGAGCCGCGCGACGTGGTCGGCGGCGACTTCTACCAGTTCAGCCAGGACGGCGATGGCTGGTTTGCCACCGTGGCCGATTGCACGGGCCACGGCGTGCCCGGCGCCTTCATGACGCTGATCGCCACCAGCAGCCTGGGCCAGGCCATCAAGGAACACGGCCCGCGCGACCCGGCCGCGCTGCTGGGCCATGTGAACCGCAGCGTCAAGCAGATGCTGGGCCAGCTCGACGGCAAGGACGGCACGCCGGGCTCGGACGACGGGCTGGACGCGGCCTGCTTCTGGTTCGAGCCCGCGCACCGGCGCCTGCGCTTTGCAGGCGCGCGCCTGTCGCTGTTCCTGCTGCGCCCCGGCGCCGAGGCGGTGGAGGTGGTGGACGGCCAGCGCAAGGGCGTGGGCTATGTGGACAGCGAATTCGACTTCGCCTGGAACAACATCGACCTGGAGCTGCCCGCAGGCACCCTGGTCTTCACCACCACCGACGGCCTGATCGACCAGGTCGGCGGCCCGCGCGGCATCACCTTCGGCAAGAAGCGCCTGCGCGAGCTGCTGCTGGAGCAGGCCGGCCGCACGCCCGCCGAGATCAACCGCGCCCTGCTGGACGCCCTGCAGGCCTGGCAAGGCGAGCACCACCGCCGTGACGACCTGACCTTCTTCTGCTTCAGAACCTGAATGCCTCCCATGCCCCAAGCACAGATCGCCGACAAGTACGGCAGCTTCTTCCACCTGGCGCGCCAGCACCAGGTGATCTTCTACTACGTGGGCTACTTCTCGCAGAACATCGTCGCGGCCATGGCCGAGGCCGTGCGGCTGCAGCTGGAAGTGGCCGGCGTGCCCGGCCCCACGCGGCGCAAGCTGTTCTCGTCCTTCGTGGAGATGGCGCAGAACATCATCCATTACTCGGCCGATGCCCTGACCCCGCCCCACCAGGACGATGGCGAGCTGCGCCACGGCGCGGTCTGCATCCGCCGCGAGGACGACGGCAGCTTCGTGCTGCTGTGCGCCAACCCCATCGAGCCCGGCATGGGCGAGGCGCTGCGCGCCAAGCTCGACGCCCTGCGCAGCATGACCCTGGACGAGATCAAGAAGGCCTGCCGCCAGTCGCTGCGCGACGACGCGCCCGAAGGCAGCAAGGGCGCGGGCATGGGTTTCCTGACCCTGGCCCGCGATGCGCGCGAGCCGCTGCAGTTCGACTTCGATCCCGCCCAGACCGTGGACGGTCGTCCCGTCTTCTACCTGAAAGCCACGCTCTGAGCCGCACCGGCCAGCCAGGAACGCTCCGGCACCGGACCTGGACAGGCCGGGCGCGCAGGCACGGACAACGCACCGAGATCACGCATGGACAACCTCTACATCGCTCCGACCCCCAGCTCCCCGGAAGTGGACTTCCGGTTCGACACGCACACGCTGCACCTGCGTGGCGAGTCCTATCCGGAGAACGCCGCCGCCTTCTATGGCGGCATCCTCACCCGCCTGCAGGACTACCTGGCCCTGGCGCAGCCCGCGCAGCAGCAGGCACCGATCCAGGTGCACATCGCGCTGGCCTACTTCAACAGCTCCAGCACCAAGATGCTGTTCAACCTCATCGAGGCGCTGAGCGAGGCCGCCGAGGCCGGCCGCACCGTGGCCCTGCACTGGTACTACGACGAGGAAGACGACACCATCTGCGAATTCGGCGAGGAGCTGCGCGACGACTTTGCCGCCATTGCCTTCACCGGCCATCCCGTGAAGGCCGCGTGATGGACACCGTGGCAGCACCCGCCGCCTGCGCCGCTCCTGCAGATCTTTTCGATGCCGAGCACCGGGCCCTGCTGGCGGCCCGCGCGGCCCACGAGCTGGGCGAGGAGGCCGGCGCCCGGGCCTGCCACCAGGCCCTGGGCGCGCTGCTGGCCGCCTATGACCGCCTGCTGCGCGAAACGCGCCGGCTGGTGCGCCGCAGCGACCGCGCCGAGCTGGAGATGACCCAGCTCAACCAGCGCCTGCAGGAGCTGGCCGGCGAGCTGGAGTACCGCGCCACGCACGACCCGCTGACCGGCGTGCTCAACCGCGCGGCCATCATCGAGCGCGTGAACCGCCACTTCACCCAGCAGGGCCTGGCCCTGATCGTGCTGGACATAGACCACTTCAAGCGCGTGAACGACAGCTTCGGCCACCCCGTGGGCGACAGCGTGATCCTGGGCGTGGTGCGCTGTCTCAAGGCCGCCGTGCCGGACACGGCCCACATCGGCCGCGTGGGCGGCGAGGAATTCACCGTGCTGCTGCCCCAGCACGACAGCGACGGCGCCGTGCGCGTGGCCGAGCAGGTGCGCGCCGCCATCGAGGCCCATCCCTTCGGCCTGCCTGACGCCAGCTGCATCACGGCCAGCTTCGGCGTGAGCTGGCGCCCGAGCGGCGGCCGCTTCGACGAGGCCTACAGCCTGGCCGACGAGGCGCTGTACGCCGCCAAGCGCAGCGGGCGCAACCAGGTCGTGCGCGCGGCAGACCATGCCACGGCCTGAGCGGCGCGGACACAGACAGGGCTGAGGCATGAGTTTCGTGATGCGCGCACGGGCGCCCAGGGCGCCCGCCCCTGCTTCCGCCCTCCTGCAGCCGGCTCTGCAGCCGCCCCCGCCATCGCCCGTGCCCGGGCCTGAATGGCGGGTACTGATCGTGGACAGCGACCCCGACGTACACGCCGCCTTCCGCCTGGCGCTGGAAGGCCACAGCCTGTTCGGCCGGCCGCTGGTGTTCCTCTATGCCCGCTCCGGCACGCAGGCGCGCAATCTGCTGCGCAGCGAGCAGGACCTGGCCGTGGTGGTGCTCGACGCCGTGACCGACGGCACGGGCGCCGGGCTGGACCTGGTGGATTTCATCCGCTACACGGCCGGCCTGCGCAACAGCCGCATCGTGCTGCGCACCGGCCGCCCGGGCCAGGCGCCCGATCTGGAAACCCTGCTGCGCTACGACATCAACGACTGCCGCACCAAGACCGAACTCACGCCCGACCGCCTGCTGGCCATCGTGGTGACCGCCGTGCGCTCCTACGAGCAGCTGTGCGCCATCGAGGCCAACCGCCGCAGCCTGGAGCTGATGGTGCGCTCCAGCGCCTCGCTGCTGGAGGAAACCAACCTGCACGCCTTCGCACGCGGCGTGATCACCCAGCTGGCCACCTTGCTGGGCGTGGCCAGCGAAGGCCTGGTCTGCTCGGAGGGCACGCACCCGGCCGAGCCCTACCGCGTGCTCGCGGCCACGGGGCCGTTCGCCCGGCTCATCGACCAGCCCATCGCCACCGTGCTGGCCTCGCGCGGGCTGCGCCTGCTGCGCCAGGCGCTGCAGACCCGCCGCAACATCTACGGCGTGCAACGCGGCGTGGCCCTGTACATCGGCCGGGGAGACGAGCAGGACATGGCCGTCTTCATCGACGCGCCGGCCTCGCACAGCGCACTGGACCGCCAACTGCTCGAAGTCTTCTGCGCCAACCTGCGCACGCTGCTGCACAACCGCGGCCTGCTGGAGCGCCTGCACCAGTCCGCCTACTTCGACCCCCTGGTCTGCCTGCCCAACCGCGCCCACTTCGTGGAAAAAGTGGACGAATGCGTGTGGCGCGGCACGCAGGACCATGTGCTGGCCCTGGTGGACATCGACGACTTCAGCGCCACCAACGACGTGATGGGCCACCGCTTCGGCGACCGCCTGCTCGAAGCCATGGCCCGCCGCCTGGCCGGCGCCCTGCCCGCCGGCGTGCTGCTGGCGCGCGTGGGCTCGGACACCTTCGGCATCCTGGGCCCCACAAGGGAAGTGGCCCTGGGCCAGTTGCTGGACTGCGCGCGCCAGCCCCTGGCCGTGGACGGCGTGCCGCACAAGGTCTCGCTGACCTGCGGCTACGTGCACCTGCCCCGTGAACGCCAGGCCGGCACCGACCTGGTCAAGGACGCCACCATCGCCCTCAAGCGCGCCAAGCGCGACCACCGGGGCCAGCTGCTGGAGTATTCCGAGCACATGGGCATGGAGGCACGCGACCGCGCCCTGCTGCTGTCCGACCTGCGCGCCGCCATCGACGGCGCCCAGCTCTTCCTGGTCTACCAGCCCCAGGTGGACCTGGAAACCCATGCCCTGGTCGGCCTGGAGGCCCTGCTGCGCTGGCCACGGCAGGACGGCAGCTTCGTGCCGCCCGACCGCTTCATTCCCGTGGCCGAGCATTCGGGCCTCATCGTGCCGCTGGGCCAATGGGTGCTGGCCACGGCCTGCCGCACCATGCGCGAACTGCTGGACGCCGGCCGCGCGCCCAGGCGCATGGCCGTCAACGTCTCCACCGTGCAGCTGCAGGACCCGGGCTTCCTGCAGACGGTGCGCCATGCCCTGGCCGAGCACGGCCTGCAGGGCGCGCAGCTGGAGCTGGAGATCACCGAGTCGGTGGCCGTGCTGCCCACCCAGCTGCTGCAGGCCACGCTCAGCGCCCTGCGCGCCCTGGGCGTGACCATTGCCATCGACGACTTCGGCACCGGCTACTCCTCGCTGAGTTACCTGGAGCGCCTGCCGCTGGACCGCATCAAGATCGACCGCAGCTTCGTGCGCCAGCTTGGCGAATCACAGGAAGCGCGCATCGCCGAAATGATTGCCCAGCTGGGCCGCAAGCTCGGCCTGCAGGTCCTGGCCGAAGGCATAGAGGACGCCAGCGCCTGGCAGGCCCTGCGCGCCATGGGCTGCCAGGAGGGACAGGGCTATCACATTGCCCGGCCCATGGACAAGGCGCAGTTGCTGGGCTGGCTGGGCCAGCGCAATGAAGCGCCTCAGCGGCAGCCTGGCACCTCTGAGTTCCCCTGAGGCGGGCAGGCCGCGCCCTGCTCCCTCCCTACCTACCTGCACACCGCAGGAAACCCATGCCGCCTGGCCGCCCACACCACAGCCAGCGATGCGCACAGCAGCGCCAGCAGCACGGGCGTGAAGGCGCCCACGCCCATGCGCGCCAGCAGCAGGCCGCCCACGATGCCGCCGCCGGCAATCGCCATGTTCCAGGCCGTGACCAGCATGGACTGCGCCACGTCGGCGGCCTCGCCCGCCGTGTGGGCAATGGCGGTCTGCAGCAGCGTGGCGGCGCCGCCAAAGGCCAGGCCCCAGACGGCCACCGCCGCATACACCAGGGCCGGCGCATCAGCGGCCACGCCCAGCATCAGCGTGGACAAGGCGAACAGCGCAATGCTGGCCAGCGTGAGCGCACGCAGGTGGCGGTCGATCAGCACGCCGGTGATCCAGATGCCCAGCACGGAGGTGGCGCCGAACACCAGCAGCACCAGGTCCGTGCGCGCGGCCATGCCCGCCACCGCCAGGAAGGGCGCGATGTAGGTGTAGAGAATGTTGTGCGCCAGCACGAAGGCCAGCACCACGAACAGCACGGGGCGCACGCCCGCCAGGGTGAACACGCGCCGCAGCGGCAGGTGGCGGCCTGCCGCCTGCCCCGCGAAGTCGGGCAGGCGGGCGCGCACCCAGACCATGAGCGCCAGCGCCAGCACGCTCATGAGGCCGAAGCACAGCCGCCAGCCCACCCACTGGCCCAGCACGGTGCCGGCCGGCACGCCCAGCGACAGCGCCAGCGGCGTGCCCACCATGGCAATGGCGATGGCGCGGCCCTTGAGATGGCCGGGCACCATGCGTGCCGCGTAGCCGGCCAGCAGCGCCCAAAGCAGCCCGGCGGAGACCCCCGCCAGAAAGCGCGCCACCAGGGTCAGCGCAAAGTGCGTGGACAGAGCCGTGACCGTGTTGGCGACGACAAAGCCCGCGATCGCCGCCAGCAGCAGGGGGCGGCGGCGCATGCCCTGCGTGGCGGCCGTCAGCGGTATGGCGGCCACCAGGGAACCTATGGCGTAGAGGGTGACGGTCTGGCCTACCCAGGCCTCGGTCACGGCCAGGCCCTGGGCCATCTGCGGCAGCAGGCCGGCCGGCAGCGCCTCCGTCAATATGGTGATGAAGGCTGCCATGGCCAGCGCCAGCAGGGAGGCAACGGGCAGGCGGTCCTGGCTTGTTCCGTTCATTGCGGCTCTCCCGAAGCCCCGTGGACCTCACAAACCCCGTAGACCGCGTCGCGCAAATCGTTGACGAAGCGCCCCGACATGCCCTCGTACAAGGTGTTGGTGAAGGCCACGACGCTGAGTTCCTGTGCCCGGTCCACGAACCAGGAATGCCCGTAGGCCCCGCCCCAGCGCCAGGTGCCCGCCGACTCGGGCGACGCGGCCAGCGCCGGATCGCGCAGCACGGAAAAGCCCAGTCCGAAGCCGAACCCGGGCGCATCGGGCAGCTCCAGCCCGCCCGTCTGGTCGCGCGCCATCTCGGCGACCAGCGCGTCGGGCAGGAGCGTGCCACCGCCCTGGCGCAGGGCCTCCAGCAGGCGCAGGAAGTCGCCGGCCGTGCCGGCCATGCCCGCGCCGCCCGAGGCAAAGGCCCGCGCATTGAAGATGCGGGCCGGGCTGAACGGGATGCCGATGGCGCCCTCGAAGGGCGACACGGTCTCGCCCTCGGCCAGCGGATGGGGCTGCGGCACATCGCTGACATAGGCCGTGGCCACGCGCCGTGCGGCCAGTGCATCGGTCACCGCAAAGCCGGTATCGGCCATGCCCAGCGGCCCGGCCACAAGGTCGCGCACGGCCTGCTCCAGCGGCCTGCCGTGCACCTGTTCGATGAGGGCGCCCAGCACATCGGTGGCCAGCGAGTAGCCCCAGGCCGTGCCGGGCTCGTACCGCAGCGGCACGCTGGCGATGCGGCGCAGGTTCTCCGCCAGGCTGATGCCCGAGCCATCCATGCCGTCCGATACACCGGCCAGCGCATAAGGGCCCTGTGCGTCGGCCTCGAAGAAGCGGTAGCCCAGCCCCGCCGTGTGGCTGAGAAGCTGCCGCGCGGTGATGCGCGCCGGCCGGCCATCGGCCAGCCGGGGCCGGAACTGCGGCAGCCAGCGGTCCACGCCCTCATCCAGACCGAGCCGGCCCTGCGCCACCAGCACCAGGGCCGCCGCCGAAACAATGGGCTTGCTCGCCGAGGCCAGGCGGAACACCGTGTCCACGGCCATGGGCAGGCCGCGCTCGCGGTCAGCCCAGCCGGCAGCCTGGCGGTGGACCAGGGCGCCGCCACGCGCCACCAGCACCACGGCGCCGACCAGGCGCTGCGCCTCAAGCGCCTGCCGGACCACGGCCTGGATGCGGTCGGACAGGGGCGAGTTCAACGGGGCTGCAGGCAGCGCAGCGGGTGCAGCAGATGCCGCAGAAAGAGCAATCGTCATGGGAATTCCCGGGATCAATGAACAGGGTCCTGACGATAGAAAGCCCTCGATTAAAGAAAAAGTGGGGTAGATTTCCGGGTTATGCGGAGCTTTCTGTCCGCAATGAAGGAGTGGCCTTGGACAGCCTCAACGGTTTCCTGGTGTTCGTGCAGGTCGCCGAGACCCGCAGCTTCGTGGCGGCAGGCCGGCTGATGGGAGTCTCGGCATCGGCCATCGGCAAGAGCGTGGCAAGGCTGGAGGACCGGCTGGGCGTGCGCCTGTTCCACCGCAGCACGCGCAGCATCACGCTGACGGCCGAGGGCACGCTGTTCCTGGAGCGCAGCCGGCGCATCCTGGCCGAGATCGAGGCCGCACAGCTGGAGCTGTCGCAGGCCAGCGCCGCGCCGCGTGGCCGGCTGCGGGTCAGCCTGCCCCTGGTCAGCTCGCTGGTGCTGCCGGTGCTGGGAGAGTTCATGCGCGCCTATCCCGAGATCGAGCTGGACCTGGACTTCACCGACCAGCTGGTCGATGTGATCGAGGACGGCTTCGACGCCGTGGTGCGCACGGGCGCGCCCGCCGACTCCCGGCTGTCCGCGCGCCGACTGGGCGCCTTCGGCTACCTGCTGGTGGCCTCGCCCGGCTATCTGGCGCAGCGCGGCACGCCCCGGGTGCCCGAAGATCTGCTGCAACACAGCTGCCTGCACTACCGCTACCCCCACAGCGGCAAGCTGGAGCCCTGGGTGCTGCGGCGCGCAGCGGGCGCGCCCGAGCTGCAACTGCCCACCTCCATGATCTGCAACAACATCGAAACCCGGCTGTGCTTTGCGCTGCAGGGCTTGGGCATCGCCTACCTGCCGGATTTTTCCATCCGCGAGCCGCTGGCCGACGGCCGGCTGCAGCCCGTGCTGGCGGACTGCATGGAGCACACCAATGTCTTCCACGTGCTGTGGCCCGCCAGCAAGCACCCCTCGCCCAAGCTGCGGGCGCTGGTGGACTTCCTGTGCGCGCGGGTGTTTCCGCAGGCGCAGCCCGGGCAGGTCCAGGACGCTGCCAGGACCGGGGCGCCCAAGACACCCAAGACACCCCAGACATCCGGGACGCGCGGATAGGCTGCGCGCCGGCTGCTGCCCTGACTTGCTGGCTATCGCGCAGGCCCCCATCTGAGTTAGCATGCTTATAGAGCGACGTATTCACAGAGTCATATCGGTTGCTCTGGCCCACCGGCAGGCAGGACCTGCGTCTCGAGCGCTGTGGCGTGCGGGGCGCTGTATCGGTGGGCCATTGCGGTTGACAGCTGGCGTTGCAGATCTTTTTTCTTGTCTCGCTGCGTTGCATGTCTTCTCGTTCCACCGCTATCCATCGTCCCGCCCTTTCCTCGCGCTCGCACGCAAGAACATCGTTGGCCGTCATTGCAGGCGTCTGCTTGATGGCGCTCGCAGCGGGGCTGTACTGGGCCGCGTTGCTGGCCAGCCACCAGTACATGCAGCGCTACACACAGGATCAGGCTTGGCTGCGCGTCTCGCAGATGTCCCAGGCGGTTTCCGCGCAGGCCGGGACCATGCTGTCGGGCCTGAACTATTCCCTGCGGGACCTGGCCCAGGACTACGAGTCGGGTGACTCCGAGGCGTTCGGGCGGGCCGTCGCCAGCGTCCAGGAGGCCTATCCGCCCGGCACCATCGTCCAGGTGGCCGTGGCCGATGCGAAGGGCCAGGTGGTGTATTCGAGCCTGGCAGCCTCGGAGCCGCCTGCGCAGGGCGTGTCCATTTTCGACCGCGAACATTTCCAGGCGCATCTGAAGGGCCTGACGCAGGGAACCTTCATTGGCCGTCCGGTACAGGGACGGGTCTCCGGGCAATGGGGTATCCAGCTGAGCCGCGCCCTGCACCACCGTGGCGCGTTTGCGGGCGTGCTGGTGGTGTCGCTGTCGCCGCAGTACCTGTCGCGGCAGTTGCAGGCCATCTTCGACAGCCCGCGCGACGTGATCTTGCTGCTGCGCGAGGACGGTACCTATCTTGCACGCTCGCAGAACCAGGATCGGGTGCTCGGTCGCCAGTTGCCCGCGAAGCGGGTGGCGCTGTTTGCCCCCGATGTCACTCATGGCACCTACGAGGTGCTGGCGAGCACCGACGGAATACAGCGCATGTATGCCTGGAGCCGCGTCAGCGGCTTTCCGATACTGGTGAGCACGGGGCTGGACCACGAGGCCGTGTTCGGCCCGCTCAACGAGACCATACGGCAGAGCCTGTGGCGCAACGGCATAGGCACGCTGCTGATTTTTCTGGGCGGGATGCTGACGGCCTGGCTGGCGTTCCAGCGCTGGCGGGAGGAGGACCAGCGGGTCCAGTCCGAAGAGCGCTTTCATCTCCTTTCGCAGGAAGTGCCGGGCGGCCTGTTCCAGTACAGCTGGGACCCTGCCGGCCACTACGCTCTGTCGTTTGCCAACCCCGGCTTTTATGCCATGCACTGCATCGATCCGGATACGGCAGACCCTGCCTTGCAGGACCTGGCACAGCGGGTTCATCCGGAAGATATCTCCGCGCTCAGGCGGTCCATCGACGAAGCGATGCGCAGCCAGGGGGACTGGGCCTGCAAGTACCGCGTGCAGTCCGCCGATGGCTCCGTGCGCTGGCTGCAGGGCCATGCACGCCCGCAACGCACTGACGACGCAACCGTGCTCTGGCATGGCTACATCCTCGATGTCACCCAGGACGAAAGCCTGCGCAAGGCGCTTCACGAAAGCGAGGAGCGGCTGCGGCTGACCATCGGTGCCGTGCGTGACGGACTTTGGCAGTGGGACCGCGAACACGACCAGGTGCTGTGGGATGCCCGCTGCTACCAGATGCTGGGCATGCCGGACCAGGCACTCGGTTCGTTCACGGTGGCCGGCTTCATGCATCTGCTGCACCCACTGGACCAGCCTCGCGTCCAGGAACGGCTCAGGCGCCACCTCGAACACGGCGACCCATTCCGTGTCGAGATGCGCATAAGGCAGGCCGATGGCTCCTGGCGATGGATCGAATCGCGCGGGGAAGTGACCCTGCGCGATGCCGACAACAAGGCACTGCGCATGCTGGGAATGCACACCGATATCCAGGAACGGGTGGAGCAGACCCATATGGTGAGCGCCCTGCTGGAGCGCGGAAGCGCCCTGGTGCTTGTCGCCAGCCATCGCCGCAGCATCGTCTACGCCAATGCCCGGGCAGCCGAGTGCTTCGGCCTTGCGGCGGGCGCGCTCGAGCCGCAGTGCTCTTTCCAGCAGCTGCATCCGTCCAGCGACAGTTTCGACAGCTTCGCATCGCTGTACGAGCGCCTGAGCCTGAAGGGCACGGTGCGTACCGAGTGGGCACTGAAGGTCAAGGGTGGCCACATGCGCTGGTTCGACATGCAGGGCGCACTGCTGGACCCCGAAGATCCCCAGGGCAATGTGATCTGGACACTGTTCGACGTAGATGCCCGCCATCAGGCGGAAAGCGCATTGCACCAGGTACAGCAGCGGCTGGAGGCCATCATCGAGAAATTTCCGTCGGGCATCCTGGTGACCGACGATGCGGGGCAGTGCATCAGGGCAAGCAACGCAATGCTGGTGGACCTGTTCGAGCTGCCGCTGTCCGCCACGGACCTTGTGGGGAAAAGCCTGCAGACCTTGCTGTCCTATTTGCCCCCGGCCATGGCAACGGCCTTGCAGCCTGCACCGCAACCGGGGGCAGGCGCCCTGTCGCAACGAACGATCTTTGCCCTGTCCAACGGCCGCCATATAGAAACGGAGCTGCTGCCGCTTCGCAGGCAGGAGCGGCTGCTTGGCTACTGCTGGGTATTCCACGACGTGACCGACTACAAGAGGCGCGAAACGCAGCTCGAAGCCCTGGCATTGACCGATGCGCTCACGGGTGCCAGCAACCGGCGGGCCTTCATCACGCGCATGGAGTCGGAGCTGGAGCACCTGCGCCTGGGACTGAGCCATCCGTCGGCACTGATCATGCTGGATATCGACCATTTCAAGCGCGTCAACGACAGCTTCGGCCATGGCGTGGGCGACGAGGTGCTCAGGCATCTGGTGATCGCGGTGTCCAAGCAACTGCGCCAGGGCGACATGCTGGGCCGCCTGGGCGGCGAGGAATTCGCCGTCTTGCTGACGGACGTGGACGCCCCGACCGCACTGCGGCGCGCGGAGAACCTGCGTGAGGCCGTGGCGGCGCTGGCCGTGTCCGTACAGGGCCAGGACAGCCCGATCCGCTTCACCGTGAGCCTGGGCGTATGCCTCATGGACGAGGGCGAGGCATCGGTCGAGCGCTGCCTGGAGCGGGCCGACGCCGCCATGTACTTCTCCAAGCGCAATGGCCGCAACCGCACCACGTGCTGGACGCCCGATACCCCCGTGATTTCAGACGCCAAGTGAACGCGATGCCAGTGCCGCGACACGCCCGTGCGCCCGGGCAAGGCGATGTGTCAGCTACCCGGCCGCCTCACTCATCGCCGGGCACTCCGTAGCTGGGCGCGGCCGTGGGATCGATGGCGCGCGTCTGGTAGTCCTGCATCTGCGGCGCGTAGGCGGCCCAGAGGCCTTGCAGCGCGCCGATGGGATCGTGCTCGGACCAGTCCACGCGCAGGTCCGCCATGGGCCAGCTGTGCTCGCCCGCCACCTTGAGCGCGGCCGAATGCACGGGCCCGGCCTCGCCGCCCGCGGCCATGGCGGCCTGCATGGCGGCCAGCAGGCGCTCGGCCAGCGGCAGCGCCGCGCTGCGCTCGAAGGCCGGCACCATGGCCTCGATGGTGCGTTCGCTGGCCAGCAGGTTGCCGGCCGCCACGCACTGCCGCCCCACGGCGCTGGTGAAGATGCCCAGGGCCTGGCTGCCGCTGAAGACGCCGGTGCGGCCCTGCGCGTCCACCACGGTGACCTGGCGGTACTGCGGCCAGCTGCCGTCGTCCAGCGCCTGGCGCAGCGCGGCCTGGGGGTCGGCGCCCTGCTCCAGCAGGTCCAGCACGCGCGGGCCCAGGGCGGGCAGCGTGATGTTCTGCGTGGACACCACGCCCACGCCCGCGCGCACCCAGGGGCAGCGCGCGCCCACCGCAATGCTGGACGAGCTGATGGCCACGCCCAGCTGCCCGGTGCGCTCGCAGCGCCCCACAATCGAAAAAGTCATGGTTTCTTCCTCCTGCCGATGCGGCTGTACCAGGTGATTGCTGTGGTCGACGTTCAGGCGCTGGCCGGCGGCTGCCAGTCATCGGGGATGACCGCGATCACGTCGATCTCCATCAGCCACTGCGGCTGCCCCAGGGCCGAGATGCACAGCCCCGTGGAGATGGGAAACACGCCCTTGAGCCACTTGCCCACTTCCCGGTAGACGGGCTCGCGGTAGCGCGGGTCGATGATGTAGGTGGTGGTCTTGACGATGTGCGACAGGTCGCTGCCCGCTTCCTCCAGCAGCTGCTTGACGTTCTTCATCGCCTGCTCGGCCTGCTTCTGCGGATCGCCCAGGCCGACCAGGTTGCCCTCGAAATCGGTGCCGATCTGGCCGCGCACATAGACGGTGTTGCCGGCGCGCACGGCCTGGCACAGGTCGTTGTCCAGCGACTGGTTGGGATAGGTGTCCTTGGTGTTGAACATGCGGATGCGGGTATGGGTGGGCATGGTCTGGCTCCTGCAGGGGGTGGATGGGAAGGTGTCTCAGAGCGCGCTACCTGCTACCTGCTGCGGGCGGCGGCGTCGTAGTCGCTGTAGCGGCGCTGCTTGGCGATGTGGTCGGCCACGAACTTGGCGTCATGCCACACGCCCCAGATGAAGGACGAACCACGGCGCGACAGCCAGGGCAGGCCCAGGAAGTAGATGCCGGGCTCATGGCCCACGCCGCGGTGGTGGCGCGGCTTGCCGCCGGGCTCGAAGCTGTCCACCTGCAGCCAGCTGAAGTCCACCCTGTAGCCCGTGGCCCAGATGATGGAGGTGATGCTTGCGGCAGCCAGGTCGAGTTCGCGCAGCGGATGGCGCACGCACTCCGGATCGGGCAGGCGCCTGCGCGCCTCGGGCTCCTCGGGCAGGTCCAGGCCGTTGCGGCGGATGTAGTCGTCGGCCGCATCGAGCATGGCCAGGTAGTTGGCGTCGCCGTTGGCGATGTTCTCGGCCAGGTCGTCCCGGAAGCGCACACTGCCATCGGCGAAGGACTCGGTCAGCCCCACCAGGGTGATGCCCTGGTGTCCCAGCGCGCGAAAGTCCACGGTGTGGCCGCCGCGCGCGCCGCTGACGGCAATGGTCACATGCTCGCGGCCGGGCTTGGCAATGGCCGCATCCCATTCGCCCAGCACGCCCAGCCACCAGCAGAAATCACGGCCGCGATAGGCGCGCGGCGGCCGGTCATGGGCGCCCACCGACAGGAACACCTTGCGGCCCGCGCGATGCAGTTCATCGGCAATCTGCACGCCCGAGGAGCCTGCGCCCACCACCAGCACGGCGCCTTCGGGCAGCTGCGCGGGGCGGTGGTAGTGCGCGGAATGGATCTGCAGCAGGCGGCCATCGGCGGGCGCAGCTGGCGCTATCGGCGGGATCACCGGCACCTGGAACGGCCCCGTGGCCGCGATCACGTTGCGGGCCTCGATCACGCCCTCGGACGTTTCCACCGTGAAGCCCGGCCGGCCCTGGTTGCGCGTGACCCGCCTGACCTCCACGCCGGTGCGCACGGGCGCCTTGATCTGGCGGACATAGTCCTCGAAGTAGTCGGCCACCTCGTCCTTGCCGGGAAAGCCGTCGCGGTCGCCCTTGAACTCCAGGCCCGGAAAGCGGTCATGCCAGGCCGGCCCGTTGGCCACCAGCGAGTCCCAGCGCCCCGTGCGCCAGGCCTGGGCGATGCGCTGGCGCTCCAGCACCAGGTGCTCTACGCCAAGCTGGCTCAGGTGTTCGCTGGCCGCAATGCCGGCCTGCCCGGCGCCGACCACGAGCGTATTGATGGTTTGGATTTCAGCTGTCATGGTGTGGGTCTCTCAGGAAAAAAAGGCGCAGGCCGTCCCGCATCGGCGCGGTGCCGACTGCCTTGGTGTGGTCCGCAACAAAAAAGGAAAGGAGGTGAAGGCCGCCCGTGCGGCGCTACAGGTACAGGTGCTTCACCACGTCGTTGGCCAGCAGCTCGCTGGCCGTGCCCGAGGCCACCAACTGGCCCTTGAGCAGCAGATAGCCGGTGTGGGCGATGGACAGCGCCGCCTCGGCGTTCTGCTCGATGAGCAGCACGGTGATGCCTTGGCTGTGAATGCGCTGCACCGTCTCGAAGTACTCCTCGATGAGCTTGGGCGACAGCCCCAGCGTGGGCTCGTCCATCACCACCAGGCGCGGCTCGCCCATGAGTACGCGGCCCAGCGCCACCATGGCCTGCTCGCCGCCGGACAGGGTTCCCGCCGCCTGCGACAGGCGCTCGCCCACCCGGGGGAACAGGGCCACCACGCGCTCCAGCGCCTGGGCAAAGCCCTGCTGCGGGCGCAGCGCGTCGTGGCCGATCTTCAGGTTCTCCTGCACGGTCAGCTCGGCAAACAGGCGCCGCCCTTCGGGCACGAAGCCCACGCCCAGGCCGGCCAGGTCCTCGGTGCGCATGCGCGCCAGCGGCTGGCCCATGACGCGGATGGCGCCGTGGTGCACGGGCAGCAGGCCCGCGATCGCCTTGAAGGTGGTGGTCTTGCCCGCGCCGTTGGGGCCCAGCAGGCAGACGATGCTGTGCTCGGGCACCTGCAGCGAGACCTGGTTGAGCATGTTCACCACGCCATAGCGCGTGCTGATGGAGTCCAGTTCAAGCATGGCTGGCCTTTCTGCCCAGATAGGCTTCCTGCACGCGCGGCAGCCGGCGCACCGCCTCGAAGCTGTCGTCGCCGATCTTGCGTCCGTAGTCCAGCACCATCACGCGGTGCGGCAAGGTGGCGATGAGCCGCATGTCGTGCTCGATGATGATGAAGCCCAGCGCCGGATTGCCTTCGCGCAGGCGCTGGATGTCGGCGATCAGCGCATCGGTGTCGCGGTCGTCCATGCCGCTGGAGGGCTCGTCCAGCAGCACGATGCGGGGCTCGGCGGCCAGGGCGCGCGCAATCTCCAGGCGGCGGCGGTCGGCCTGCGGCAGGCTGCTGGCCAGCACGTTGCGGCGCTGGTGCAGGTCGCTGGACACGCTTTGCAGCAGCGCGCAGGCGCGCTCGGCGCAGCGCTTCATCTCGGCGCGCGAGACGGCCGGGCGCAGCAGCGCGGTGAGCACGCCGCAGCGGGTGCGCGCGTGCATGCCGATGATCACGTTGTCCAGCACGCTCAGCGAGCCGAACAGCCGGCTGGTCTGGAAGGTGCGCGCAATGCCGGCGCCCGCGATGTCGTGCGCGGCCATGCCCTTGAGCGAGCGGCCTTGCAGCAGCACCTCGCCCTCGGTGGGCTGGTAGATGCCGGTCAGCAGGTTCAGCAAGGTGGACTTGCCCGCGCCGTTGGGCCCGATGATGCCCAGCACCTCGCCCGCCGCCAGATGGATGTCCACGCCCTGCACCGCCGTCAGGCCGCCGAAGCGCATGGTCAGGCCACGCCCCTCCAGGACCAGCGGGCCTGCGGTCGCGGCATGTGCGGCGTGTTGGGGGGGATGGGAATCAATGCTCATGGTTGCGCACCCGTTGGGGGAAGATGCCGCGCGGGCGGATGATGAGGAAGGCAATCACCACCAGGCCGTAGAACAGGATGCGGTAGTCGGAAAACGCCCGCAGCTTCTCCGGCAGCATGGTCAGCAGGAAGGCGCCGACGATCACGCCCAGCGTGTTGTCCATGCCGCCTGCGATCACCAGCGTCATGATGGTCACGGACACCAGGAAGGTGAAGTTGTCCGGCGAGATAAAGCTCACATAGAACGCATACACCGTGCCCGCGAAGCCCGCCAGGAAGGCGTCCACCGCAAAGGCCTTGACCTTGAACCAGGTGACGTTGATGCCGCAGGCGCGCGCGGCGATCTCGTCGTCGCGCAGGGCATTCCAGGCCAGTCCCACGCGCGAGCTGTGCAGGCGCTGCGCCGAGACGATGGCCAGCCCCAGCAGGGCGACGGCCACGTAGTAGAAGTTGGCCTGGCCCGGCAGGCTGTGGCCCCACAGCGTGATGGGGTCGTTGAACGAATGGCCGAACAATGTGGGCGAAGGAATGCCCACCAGGCCGTTGGCGCCGCCCGTCCACTCCAGGTTCATCAGCAGCTGGTGCACGACGATGCCGAAAGCGATCGTCACCAGCGCCTGGTAGCTGTCGCGGGTGCGCATGGACGGCAGGCCCAGCAGAAAGCCGAAGACCGTGGCCACAGCGGCGGCCACCAGCAGGCAGATCCAGAAGCTCACGCCGAAGTGGATGGCCAGCAGGGCCGACGCATAGGCGCCGATGCCGTAGGACGCGCCGGTGGCGAAGTTCGGTATGTTGGCGCTGCCCAGCTGGAAGTTCAGCGCCAGCGCCAGCACCGCGTACAGGCAGGCGATGATCATCAGGTGCATGGCGTAGCTGTCACCGCCCAGCACCCACGGAAACACCAGGGCCAGCACCGCGCCCGTGCCCACGGCCAGCGGCCTGCACTGGCCGAAGGCGGCCACGATGCGGTCTTCCATCAGCGGGCGTTTCTGCACCGCGACCAGGGCCACGGCAAAGCAGGCCAGCAGCGCCATCACCGTGATCCAGCTTTCGGCCAGCAGGAATTGGCGCAGCAGCACGGCGCCCGCCAGGGCCACGCCCAGCACGATGGCGGCAGAGCCCGCACTCCGTGGAGCCGCCCGCGGCGGCGCCTGTATCGTCGTTGTCTGCATCACACCTTCTCCATTTTCTGAACGCCGAACAGGCCGGCGGGGCGAAAGATCAGCACCAGGATCACCAGGGCGAACACGAACACCAGCCGGTACGAGGTGCCGTTGGGCACATAGCCCTGCACGATGGTCTCGATGGCCGCAATCAGCAGGCTGCCGACAATGGCGCCCCCCAGCCGCCCCAGGCCGCCGACCACCGCGGCGGAAAAGCCGATCAGTCCCGCCTGCACGCCGAAGTCAAAGCGCACCACGCCCGCATAGCTGGCCAGGAAGATGCCGCCCACCGCGCCGGTGGCCGAGGCAATGAAGAAGGTGTTGCGGAACACCGGCCCCGGCGCAATGGAGAACAGCCGCGCGGTTTCGCGGTCCTGCGACACGGCGCGTATGCGCATGCCCATGGGCGTGTGGTGCAGCACATAGAGCAGCACGCCCACCAGCGCCACCGCCACCAGCACCGAGACCACGCTGATCAGGGGCAGCGGCCCGAACGGGGTGGGAACGGCCCCCTGCGCAATCGCTGGGAACGCGTGCGGATTGCTGCCCTGCGGGTACAGGTGGCGGATCAGCTCGCGGATCACGATGCCCAGCGCCACCGTGGCCACCAGCGGCATCATGGCCGGCGCATTGCGAAAGCGGCTGATCACCAGCCGGTCCAGGGCAACGCCCAGCCCTCCCACCGCCGCAATGGCCACCAGGCAGGCCAGGCCCAGCACCAGCCAGGTGGCCGAGCCGCCCAGCGCGGCGGCCAGGGCCTGCACGGCCGCCAGGGCGATGAAGGGGGCGACCATGGCCACGTCGCCATGGGAAAAGTGAATCACCTGCAGCACGCCAAACAACAGGCTGAAACCCAGGGCAAGCAGGCTGTAGATGCAGCCCAGGGTCAGCCAGTTGATGAGTTGCTGGAACAGCGCGTCATGCATCGATAGGGTTCCTCTTGTGTCGGGTTCGGCCGGGTTGGCGGGGCTTCGCTTGTCTCCATGTCACGCAACCATTGAAGCAAGAAACCGCACAAAACCTGCGTCGCTTTTGCCGAGGCGCTGCTTCGGAAAACGCGATCCAGTCCCGGGCCGGTGCGGCGATACATTGATCCGGCGGCGTTGCCAGACAGCGCCGGCCAGCCCGCCATGCACCGTGGCGCCCCGCCGCCCCGGGCCCCGCCCGGGCCGCCATGGCTGCCCTTCGTCTTCACCCGAACAGGACCGACCGACCATGCAAGCCTTCACGACATCCACCGCCCTCCTGCCATCGCGCCGGCGCCTTGCCGCATCCGCCCTGGCGCTGGCCGCCGCCACGCTGGCCTGCGGCGCGGCCTGGTCCCAGTCCACCGTGAAGCTGGGCTTCATCGGCCCCGTCAGCGGCGGCAACGCACAGCAGGGCCTGGGCGCGAAGAACGGCTTCCTGCTGGCCATCGACCAGTGGAACGCCACGGCCGGCGTGCCGTTCAAGGTGGAGGGCGTGGTGCTGGACGATGCCTCCGACCCGCAGACCGGCGTGTCCGCCGCGCTCAAGCTGGTCAACGACCGCGACGTGGTGGGCGCCATAGGCCACTGGAACAGCCCCGTGGCCCTGGCCACGCTGCCGGTGTTCAACCGCGTGCAGATGCCCTTCATCGTCTGGGGCGCCATCGGCCCCAAGATCACCGACCAGAACTTCGCCAACACCACGCGCGTGACGCCCACCCTGGTCAACGAGAACAAGCCCCTGGCCGCCTGGGCCGCCACGGGCCTGGGCGCAAGAAAGATCGCCATCATTGCCGACACCAGCGACTACGGGCGTGCCAACCTGGCCTCGTTCGGCAGCTTCTACAAGGCAGAAAAAGGCAGCGTGGTGGCCGAGGAAAGCTACCCCGTGGGCACCACGGATTTCCGCTCCATCCTCACCAAGATCAAGAGCCTGAACCCCGACGCGGTCTACTTCGGCGGCGTGATCACCGAGGCCGGCATCGTGCGCAAGCAGATGGCCGAGCTGGGCATGAAGCAGCCCATGCTGGGCATCAGCGGCATCTTCGATCCGCAGCTCATCCAGATCGCCGGCCCGGCCGCGGACGGCACCATCGTCGGCACGCCCAAATCGCAGACCAACCCCCGGCTGGACGCCATGAGCCGCGCCTATGCCGCCAAGGGCTATGCCGACTCCGAGAGCCCGTACACCAAGTACGCCTACGACGCCACCGGCATCCTTTTGCAATCGCTCAAGACGGCAGGCACCAAGGACCGGCAGGCCGTGGCCAAGGCCATCCGCGCCATACGCTACGACGGCGTGACCGGTACCGTGACCTTTGATGCCAACGGCCAGACGCAGGTGCCCGTGGAGCTGCAGCTGCACGAGGTCAAAGACGGCAAGTGGGCCAGCCGCTGATGATCAGGACAGGCAGCCAGTACCGCGACTCCATCCGCGATGGCCGGCGGGTCTGGATGAACGGCGAGCGCGTCAAGGATGTGACCACCCACCCCATGTTCAAGCCGCTGGTGGACATCCGCGCGCGCATGTACGACCTGCAGCACGAGGCCGCGCTGCGCGACGCGCTCACCTGCGACGAAGGCGACGGCGAGCGCCACCCCATCGCCCACAAGCTGCCGCTGACGCGCCAGGACTGGTGGGACAAGCGCCGCGCCACCGATCTGCTGCTGGAGGACATGGGCGGCGTGGTCATGCGCGTGGGCGACGAGAGCGTGGGCGAGATGTGGTCGCTGTTCGACGGCCAGGACGTGCTCAACGAGCTGGACCCGCGCTTTTCCGCCAACATCCGCACCCACATCCGCCGCGTGGTGCGTGGCGACCTGTTCCACGTATCGGCCAACACCGACCCCAAGGGCGACCGCTCGCGCCTGCCGCAGGACCAGGACCCCGACGTGCTGCTGCACGTGGTCAAGGAGACCGATGCAGGCGTCATCGTGCGCGGCGCCAAGTACGAGACCGCTGCCGCCTATGCCAACCAGGCCTTCACCAAGCCGGGGCTGGCGCACTGGGGCGACGCGGCGCAGTCCGAATACGCCATAGGCTTCATCTGCGACCTGGGCGCGCCCGGCCTGCGCTTCATCTGCCGCCCGGGCCTGGCCGCCCGCGCATCGGCCCAGGACCACCCGCTGAGCCATCGCTTCGACGAAGTGGACGCCATCGTGGTCTTCGACGACGTGCTGGTTCCCTGGGAGAACGTGCTGTTCTACCGCCACACCCGGGCCGCCCATTTCCTGCGCGAGACACTGCACCGCTACTCGGCCTTCACCTTCCTGCAGCGCAGCCTGAAGCTGGCCGACATGCTGATAGGCACGGCCCTGCACAACGCGCGCCAGACCGGCGTGGAGAAGCTGCAGGCCGTGCAGGACAGGCTGGCCGGCCTGGCCTGCTACCGCGAAGGCATCAACGCCCACCTCACGGCCGCCATCGCGCTGGCCGAGCGCAGCCCGGCCGGGCTGATGATGCCCAACCAGTCGCTGCTGTTCACGGGAAGGTCGCTGGCCACCGGCCAGCTGCACCACATGATGAACACCGTGCGCGAGCTGTGCGGCGGCCAGGTCTGCCTGACGCCGGACCACGCCAGCTTCGAGAACGAGGAAACCGGCCCCTGGCTGCGCAAGTTCTACACCCTCGGCCCGCAATGGCAGGCCGACGACCGCCGCAGGCTGCTGGCCTATGCGCGCGACCTGCTCGACTCCGACCACGCCGGCCACCGGCTCAGCTTCCAGCTGTTTGCGCAATGCCCGCCCTACGCCCAGACGGCGGCCGTGTACCGGCACTTCAACTGGGATGCGCCGCTGGACTTCGTGGGCAAGTCCGCCGGGCTGACGGACCGCGTGAAGGCCACGCAGGCGCCGGCCCAGGGCGACGGTGCGGTGGCGCAATGGTTTCGCAATCACAACGCCAGCGACTGAAGGCTGCCGGGGCCCGACCGCCGCACAATGCAGGCGCCTTGCGGGAAGGGCCTCTTGCAGCGCGGTCCGCCGCTTGGTCAACTACGCGGCAGGTCACCCTGGCCGCCCTCCCCCTCTCCACCTCTTGCACACCGTGCTGACACGACTGACCTTCAGACAATTGGAATACTGCGTGGCGGCGGGCGAGTTCGGCAGCATTGCCGAGGCCGCCAACCGCATCCATGTCTCGCCCTCGTCCATCTCATCGGCCATCACCCAGGTGGAGGCGGAGCTGCAGGTGCCGCTGTTCGTGCGCCACCATGCGCAAGGCCTGTCCGTCACGCCCGCAGGCGCCGAGGTCCTGCGGGAAATCCGCGGCCTGCTCGACCAGGCCATGGCCTTGTATGACGTGGCCAGCAGCGCGCAAAGCCAGGTGCGCGGCCCCGTGCGCGTGGGCTGCTTCACCACGCTGGCGGCCATGGTCGCCCCCGAGCTGTGCCAGGGATTCGCGCGCGCCCACCCCAAGTCCACGGTCACCCAGATCGAGGACCACCAGGAAGGCCTGATCCACAAGCTGCGCACCGCGCAGATCGATGTCGCCATCACCTACGACCTGCTGGTGGCCGAATCGGACATCTGCTTCGAGCCCCTGGCCCAGCTGCCGCCCATGGTCATCGTCAGCGAACTCAATCCGCTGGCCAACCACCGCTCCACCACGCTGGAGGCGCTGGCCCAGTTGCCCATGGTCCTGCTGGACCTGCCCCTGAGCCGTGAATACTTCATGTCGCTGTTCCGCGAAGCCGGCGTCTCGCCCCTGATCGCGGCCCGCAGCGCCAGCCCCGACGTGGTGCGCTCCCTGGTCGCCAACGACGTGGGCTACTCCCTGGTCAACGTGCGCCCGCGCAACTCCCATGCGCTGGACGGCAAGAAGATCGTCAACCTGCACCTGAACGGCAACCACCGCCCCATGAAACTGGGCCTGGCCTGGGCCCGCGAACAAAAGCCCCGCCATGTGGTGGAAGCCTTCATGCACCGCTGCCGCAGCTTCATCTCCAATGAATACATTCCGGGGATGACGGCGCCTGGGCGCGGGGAGGCGAACTGAGCGGCGCGCAGACCGAATCAGGGAGCCTGTCAGGCCGTGCTCTTGCGCACCTCGTAATGCAGCACCGCCATGCCTTCGCCAATCTGCCGCACGGATAACAAACGCAGCACCGGATGCAGCACCCGGCGCGGAAACAGCGGCTTGCCCCGGCCCAGCGTGGCCGAGCCCACGCTCAGGATCATCTCGTCCAGCAGGCCCGCGTCATAAAACTGGCCTGCCAGGTCTCCGCCTCCCATGATCCAGAGGTTGCGCCCGCCGGCCGCCGCCTGCATCTGCGCATGCACGGCACGCACATCACCGCTGACAAACCGGATATCGGCACCCGGGATACCAGGCAGCGTGCGGCTGGAAAACACCCAGGCAGGCTGCGTATAGGGCCACGCCGCCCCGGTCTCCCTGGCCACCGTCTCCGCGTGGCGCAGCATCCATTCGTAGGTGGCCGACCCCATGGCCAGCGCGCCCACGCCGGCAATGAACTCCGGGTAGCCCGTGGCCTGCATGTCGCCCAGCGGGAACAGCCAGTCCAGGGAGTCGTCCTCGGTGGCCAGGAATCCGTCGAGTGAGGTGGCGGCGAAGTATTGGGTTTTCATGGGGGAGATGGTAGCCAGGCAGGCGCGGCACGGCCATCCGCCCGGGTGTCGTGCAGGCCGCGCCTGGACCCCATCGTCAAATTTCTTTTGAAGCCGCCTTCAGTCTTGCGGGTCTTTTTCAATTGAAACACCCAGGTCAACATCGCTCCATGCCCAGACGACTTGCGAACCGGGTTTCCGCTCCCGCCCCAACACCTCTACAGCTCCGCCAAGGAACCGCATGACCACCGCCTCCACGCCCCTGTTTCGCCCCCTGCAGCTCGGCCCGCTCAGCCTGCCCAACCGCATGGTGATGGCCCCCATGACGCGCAGCCGCACCAGCCAGCCAGGCGACGTGCCCAATGCATTGATGGCCACCTACTACGCACAACGCGCCAGCGCCGGCCTGATCGTCTCGGAAGCCACCCAGATCTCCCGCCAGGGCCAAGGCTACAGCTTCACCCCCGGCATCTATTCAGAGGCGCAGGTGGACGGTTGGCGCCGCGTCACGGACGCGGTGCACGCCGCCGGCGGGCGCATGGTGCTGCAGCTGTGGCACGTTGGCCGCATGTCGCATGCCAGCTTTCACGCCGATGGCCTGCCGGTCGCGCCTTCGGCGCTGTCGCCCCAAGCGCAGGTCTGGGTGGTCGGCGACGACGGTGTCGGCCGCATGGTCGACTGCCCCGTACCGCGCGCACTGAGCGCACAGGACATCCAGGACGTGATCGGCGACTTCCGCAGGGGCGCGGCCAATGCGATGCGTGCCGGTTTCGATGGCGTGGAAATCCACGGCGGCAACGGCTACCTGATCGATCAGTTCCTGCGCACCACCTCCAACCACCGCACCGACGCCTACGGCGGCGGCATCGCCCAGCGCACGCGCTTCGCCGAAGAGGTCACGGCCGCCGTGGCGGGCGAGGTCGGGGCCGAGCGCACCGGCATCCGCCTGGCGCCCTTCATCACGCAGCGCAACATGAACTGCCCGCAGATCATCGAGACCATCCTGCATCTGGCCAGCAAGCTCGACGAGATCGGCCTGGCCTACATCCACCTGTCGGAAGCCGACTGGGACGATGCGCCCGAGATTCCGCACGACTTCCGCCACGCGCTGCGCCGCGCCTACCAGGGCAAGGTGATCGTTGCGGGCAAGTACGACGCGGAGCGCGCCCAAGCCATCCTGCACGAGGGCCTGGCAGACCTCGTCGCCTTCGGCCGCCCCTTCATTGCCAACCCGGACCTGCCGGCGCGCTACGCCGCCCAGGCGCCGCTGGCCGCATTCGATCCCAAGGCCCTGTTTGGCGGCGACGCACGCGGCTACTCGGACTACGCAGCCCTCGCCACCGCCTGAAGCCCTCCCTGCTCTCCCCTCTTCCTCAACCTTTGAAAGCACGACCATGAAAGCCGTTGGATACCAGAAGCCCCAGGCCATCAGCCAACCCGAATCGCTGATCGACATCACCCTGCCCGATCCCGTGGCCACCGGCCGCGACCTGCTGGTCGAAGTCAGGGCCGTGTCCGTCAATCCGGTGGACACCAAGGTGCGCGCCAGCGGCGCGCCCGCCGAGGGGCAAACGCACAAGGTGCTGGGCTGGGATGCCAGCGGCATCGTCAAGGCCGTGGGCCCCGAAGTCACGCTGTTCAAGCCGGGCGACCGCGTCTGGTACGCCGGCTCCATTGCGCGCCCTGGCACGAACAGCGAACTGCACCTGGTGGACGAGCGCATCGTGGGCCACGCGCCCAAGTCGCTGGACTTCGCACAGGCGGCGGCCCTGCCCCTGACCGCCATCACCGCATGGGAGATGCTGTTCGACCGCCTGGGCATCGCGCCGGGCAAGCACCCCAGCCACAAGACACTGCTCATCATCGGCGCCTCCGGCGGCGTGGGCTCCATCCTCACGCAGCTGGCCACGCGGCTGACCAGCCTTACCGTCATCGGCACCGCATCGCGGCCCGAGACGCAGGCCTGGGTCAAGGAGCTCGGCGCCCACCACGTGATCGATCACAGCCAGCCGATTGCCGACGAACTCAAGCGCATCGGCTTTCCCACGGTGGACCTCATCGTGAGCCTCACGCAGACCGACCTGCACTTCGCACAGATCGTCGAGGCGATCGCGCCCCAGGGAAAATTCGGCCTGATCGACGATCCCGCGTCGCTGGATATCACCAAGCTCAAGCGCAAGTCGGTGTCGGTGCACTGGGAATTGATGTTCACCCGCGCCCTGTTCGGCACCGACGACATGATCGGCCAGCACCGCCTGCTCAACGAGGTTGCCGCACTGGTCGATGCCGGCCTGATCCGCACCACGCTGGCCGAGCGCTTCGGCAGCATCAACGCCGACAACCTCAAGCGCGCCCATGCCCTGATCGAGTCGGGCAAGGCGCGCGGCAAGGTGGTGCTGGAGAACTGGGGCTGAGCCATGAAGACAGAGACCATTTTCAACCTGGCCATCCTTGAGGCGAAGGCCGGCCAGCAAGACCAGCTGCGCGACGCCCTGCGCGCGCTGGTGCCATTCACCCGGCAAGAGCCCGGATGCCTGGACTACACGCTGTTCGAGCTGGCGGACAAACCCGGCACCTTCTACATGCGGGAGTCATTCAGGGACCAGGCAGCGCTGGATGCGCACTTCAGCATGCCGTACTTCAAGGCGTTCGAGAAACGCTTCGACGAACTGCTGGCACGCCCCCTGCAACTGGTGGGCCTGAAGGAAGTGCCCTGACGGGCGGTACGGGCCTGGGCGGAACGGACCCGGCCGACGACTAGCGCGCGGCTGCAACGCGCCGCCCCCACGCTGGCGGCAGCGTGGGGGTTGCCGCCGACAGCTCGTCCCATACGTACTGGGCGGCAAAGCCGTGGTGACGGCTGCGTGAGCGCACCAGGCAGGCTTGCCGGCCCAGATTTCTTTCGGCCAACGGGACTGCATCCTGCACGTCCAGGCTCATTGCCGCGGCACCGTTGAGCAGCGCAACCATGCCGTTTTCACGGGCGGCATGCACCAGGTCCTCCAGCGTATCGGACTCCAGATGCACGCCCGGCTTCAGCCCCTGCGCCGCAAAGGCGTTGTCGAGCTGGCGCCGCATGGCGTATTCGCTTGGCAGCAAGGCCAGGGGGTGGTTCGCGACCTCGCTGAGCTCCAGCAGGCGTCGCCGCCGCCGGGGCTTCAATCCCACGGCCACCACGGGCTCGTCGAAGCAGGCCAGGATCTCCAGATCGGCATGCGGCTCCGGGTCGAAGCTGACGGCGAGATCGAAATCGCCACGCAACACGCCCTCCACCAAGGCCTGTGCGGTGCGCCTGCGCAGTGCGATCGCCAGCTGCGGCCACTGCGCCTGGGCCCTGCGCACGACGGGCAGTACCCAGCATCCCGCGTAGGACTGCACCAGGCCGATGCGCACCAGGCCCGCCACGGTGCTCGCACGCGCCCGCACGTCGCGCAGCGCCGCCTGCAGCTCACTGAGGCAGGCCGACACCCGGCGGTCGAGCTCATGTCCGGAGGCCGTGGCTACGGCGCGCCCGCTCGCACGGTCGAACAGCTGCACGTCCAGGGTCGATTCCAGCAAGGCGATCTGCTCCGACAGCGCCGCCTGCGAGATCGAGGCATCGCGTGATGCCGCACTGAAGCTGTGCGCCCGCATCGCCGACACGAAGTAGCGCAACTGGCGCAATGAGACGAGATCGAGGGGGTCGCGGCTGCGTGCGGACATGGCCATCGGATTATCCGATAGGCGCGGCCAGAAAATGCGAATTGCGAAGAAACAAGGGCCTGCCGACACTACGGCCACGAGACAACTCTGGTCACGAGAGCACCGATGAAACGACGCAACTTCCTTCAGTACGCCAGCACGGCGACGGCCATTTCAGCCATGGGCGCAAGCCCCTCGGCGCGCGCACAGGCATTCCCTTCCAAGCCCATCCGCATCATCTGCCCCTATCCGGCAGGTGCGACCACCGATGCCGTCTCCCGCCTGATGGCGAATGCCTTGCAGTCGGACAGCGGCAGCACGGTGATCGTCGACAACCGCAGCGGTGCGGGCGGCAACATCGGCACGGAGGCGGCAGCACGCGCCGAGGCCGACGGCTACACGCTGCTGCTGGGCGCACTCGGCCCCATGGCCGCGAACCCGGCGCTGTACTCCAGGCTCAACTTCGATCCGGCCAAGGACTTCACACCGCTGGCATGGGCCGCCTCGGTGCCGTTGATCTGGGCCGTGCATCCCTCCTTCCCGGCGGCCACGGCCAAGGAGGCGCTCGAATGGCTGCGCAAGAACCCGGGCAAGTTCTCCTACGCATCCGCCGGCAACGGCACGCCGCAGCACCTGGCGGGAGAACTCGTCAAGCGCCATACCGGCACCTCGATCCTGCACATTCCCTACCGCGGCTCCGCGCCTGCACTCAACGACGTGCTGGGCGGCACGGTGCAGATGGTGTTCGAAGCCACGCCGGCCATCCTGCAGCATGTGCAAAGCGGGCGCCTGAAGGCGCTGGCCGTGACGTCCGCCAGGCGCATTCCCGCGCTGCCTGGCGTGCCCACGCTCAAGGAATCGGGTGTGGACGCCGAGATCAGCGGCTGGTACGGCTTCCTCGCGCCCGCTGCAATTGCGGCCGACCGCAAGGCCTGGCTGGTCAAGCACATGGGCGCGGCGCTGGCGGCCAAGGCCACGCAGGACAGGCTGGCCGAACTCGGCTCGGTGCCCATCGACAACTCGCCCCAGGCATTCGCACGCCTGCTGGACAGCGAGCGGGCACGCTGGCAGACGCTGATCCGCGAAGTCGGCATCAAGCTCGACTGAAGGCGCCGCCCCATGCCGCACATCGCCATCGAGGTATCGCCATCCTTGCTCCCGTCGATCCAGTGGGAGCCGGTCCTGCACGCCATGCACCTTGCGCTGGCCGAGCGCGGATGGGCACGGCTCGCGGACCTGAAGTCGCGCGTGGCACCCATCGCCGTCGGACTGTGCGGCGAGGACCCCCACGCGCAGCAACTCATCGCCACCCTGACGCTGACCAACCCGCGCCCGCCGCAGATGTGCTCGGCCATGGCCGAGGCCGTGTTCGAGCATCTCTCGCGCGCGATCGGTGCGCAACCGGAGTCAGCGGCGTGGGTGCAGTGCTGCGTGTTCCTGCAGGAGCACCCGAAGTCGCACTACCTCAAGCGGCAATGGAACGCGCCGCCGCCCGCTCCCTCAACTCCATGACAACGGGAAAAGCGCCATGTGTTGCGGCTGGCGGTTGGCGGTTGGCCGCTGGCCGCTGACCGCGCGCTGCCGGCTCAGGCCGCCAGGCCTGCGGCCAGCTGCCGCACGGTCCGGGCATTGGCGCCCTTGCCGGTGATGGCCACCGCCGGAGGGTGGGCCAGCATGCGCTCGAAGACCTTGCGCACTTCCTCGGCCCCGATGCCATCGATCATCGCCAGCGTTTCGGCCACGGATGTCACGCTGCCATGGGCAAAGAGGTCCTCGACAGCCCGCTCCATGGTGGCGTAGGTCCGCTCGCCCGCACGCACCCGCGAGACCGCCAGCTGGTTCTTGGCCCGCTCTAGATGCACGGGGTCAATGCCGGCCGCCTGGGCGCGCAGCAGGCCGCCTGTCGCTGCCACCAGCGCTTCGAGCTTGTCCGGCGTCGTGACGGCATGCACGATGAAATTGGCCCAGACGTCACCGCCCTCCATCGCCGCATAGGCCGTATAGGCCAGTCCGAGCCGCTCGCGCACGGTATCGACCAGGGGCGACGACATCCCCTCGCCCAGCAGATGGGCCGCCAGCGAGGCCACGAGACGCGCACGCTGCGGGTGCTCGCCCTGCAACTGCTCGAACACCAGGGGATAGGCCAGGTTCACGAACACCTGGGACACCTGCGTGAAACGTTGCGCCAGGGCCTGCCCCACATACTTTGCGGGCTGAGGGGGCAACGCCACAGCGGGATCGGCCGACGCAGGCATGCCGGCGAACAGCTGCGCCGCCTGCTCCAGCCAGGCCGGCACATCGAAGTTTCCGGCCGCGACGACGACGGTCTTTTCTCCCACGTAATGGGACTGCACATGGCGCACCAGATCCTGCCGCGTGAAGCCTTCGATATTGGCCACCGTGCCGATCACCGGCATGCCCATCGGGTCGTCGCCCCAGATGGCGCGGTCCAGCAGGTCACCGGCGCTGTCCTCCGGGTCCTCTTCGTACTCGATGGCCTCCTGCCGGATCACCTGCAGCTCCCTTTGCAATTCATGCTCGGGAAACACGCTGTTCAGCACGATGTCCGCAATCATTCCCAGCAAGGCCTGCGCATGCCAGCCCAGGCCGGTCATGAAATAGCCGGTGATGTCCTTCCCGGTGAAGGCGTTGACCTCCGCGCCCAGCCGCTCCGCATCCAGGTTGATCTCCTGCACGGAACGCGTATGCGTGCCCTTGAACGCCATGTGTTCCAGCACATGGCTGATGCCGTTGCTGGTGGAGGTCTCGTCGCGGGAGCCCACGCGCAGGAACACACCCACGCTGACGCTCTGCAAATGCGGCATAGGCAGCGCCAGCAGCCGCACTCCGTTCGCAAGAGTGCGCAAGGCCATGGCAGGCCGCTCCAGTTCGGTTGCCGCCAAGGGCTTTTCTTGAATCATGGGCTATTGTCGTCGCGCTCCAGAGGATGCGCAGGGCAGGCCTCTTCAGCCCTCTTTCATGTGCCTGTGCTCAAAGCTGCGGGGAGCTCTGGCCCGGCCGACCTGCGCGTTACCCCACCAGGCGCCGGAACGACGCCCGAAAATCGATGGGCTCCAGGTGCAGTTGGTCCGCCAGCGGCCCGTTCAGGATGTAGAGCCTTGGTTCCTCCCGGAACTGAAAAACCCGGTAGAGATGGAAGGCATCCCCGGCCTCTGCTGCGAAATCCAGTTCGTTGCGGCTGATGATGAAGGACGAGGCATGCCCGCCATTGGTGGTCTTGACCTCGATGAAGCGATGCTCGCCGGGCCGCTCATGCGAGAGGATGTCGTAGCCGCTCCCGTCGCCGAGCCGGTCAGACACCCAGTCCAGCTGCTGGAAAAGCTCCGGATACCCGGCATGGACAAGTCGCCGCTGCTCGAATCCGATGACCCACTGCTCTCCGGCACGGCCAAGATGCCGGTTGGCTTCATCCCGCTGGGCCCAGTTCGTCTTGCGTGGAAATCTGACCTTGGCGCCGTCTTTCGCCAACTGCGCCACTGTCTCCAGCGCAGGCGGTTCAACCAGGCAGGCATGAAAACTCTGCTCAGCAGACGTCTTGACCTCCTCCATCGCATCCACCACACGGGAAACCAGGCCCGGCTGATTCAGGACGAACTGCTGCACCGCCTGACGCAACAGAAGCTGAGCGTTGCTCCGGGGCTTGTAGCCGCGGATGAAGGGCAGCTCCAGGTCATGCAGGACGGCGCTGATGTTCTGGAACTTCAGCTCCACCGATCCCTTGCTGCGCCCACGCAGCCTCTGGCGCAACTGCGCATTGAATTCGGTCTTGGTGTAGCGCTGCTGCTCGGCCTCCAGCAAAAGCATCTCGAAATACGACGCGACCGTGGCCTGCACCTCATCGAAGGTCCAGTCTTCACCAATGCGCACGACATCGAAGCCCAGATGCTGCAATCGAGGAACGACGGTGGCCTCTCCACCGGAGAAATCAGTCGGCTTAAGCGGTCCCTCCTGCGGGAACTGATGGCCGAACGCGGCTCCGACGATGGCCTTGGAGTCGCATAGCTGCCCGGTTCTTGCATTGCGAACCAAGAAATCGCGCGATTTTCCGAATCCGTATCGCTTCAGGAATGCCGTCCGACCAAGGCGTGAAAACTCGTCCAACGCCGCCTGAACGGCCGCAGGACTTTGAAGGCGAGAGAGTTCAACAGCCATCAGCGTTTGGGAGAAGTATCTTCATGCGGAATCAATACCCACGGGATAGGGTCCGCAGCAGCACACAGCAAATTGCAAAGAAATAGTACTTTACGTTACAAACGCATGCTTGGTCTGGTAGCAGCCATGTCTTTCATGGGGAACACTGGACTTCGTCTGTCTGCGCGCAAGTGCTTGCACCTGGCCTGGGAATCAGGCGGCTAGTTCTTACATCCAAGCCTCGCCCAGGTTCAGAATTTTCCTAGGCGCAGCGATACTTCAGGTCTCTGAGTCCTAGGAACTGCAGAATAGGTAACAATCCGTTCCGAAAGGGTCTGGATGTGGACAAAAGTCTGATTGACGTGACGGGCGCGGTACACGCGCTGAGGCAGTTTGCGCAAGAGCGGGAGTGGCAGCAATTCCATTCACCCAAGAATCTGGTCATGGCTCTCTCGGGCGAGGTGGGTGAGTTGACCGAAATATTCCAATGGATGACCGAAGCCGACTCTCATTCGGCCGCCTCGAATCCTAAAACCGCCTCGGCGGTACGCGACGAACTGGCCGATGTCGCCCTGTACCTCATCCGCTTGGCGGATGTGCTGGACGTGGACCTCAACGAAGCCATCGCCAGCAAGCTGGCTTCCAACGCCGCCAAATACCCTGTCGAGGCGTCGCGCGGCGTCAGCACCAAATACGACCAGCTGCCCGAGCCATGATCGTTTATCAGGCCGAGAAGACACAATTCCTGCTCGACTACGACGAACGCGATATTGAAGACGTCATCTACGCGAAGTACCAGGCAGCGACTCACCGCAAGGTAGCCAAGGCGGAGATCCGATCATGGCGCGAGTCGCTGGGCTACATTGCCCGCCTTCTGCGTGACCCGGAAATCGCACCCGACATCGGGGTCGCTGTCGAATTCATCCTGCCGCAATCGTCAAAACGCATCGATGTCATTCTTGCCGGACATGCCGACGACGGCTCTCGACGGCTGGTGGTGGTCGAACTCAAGCAATGGTCATCGGTCGGCGCCACCGACCGCGATGCCATCGTGCTTTTGCGCGGTGGAATGCGCCCTGACCAGGCGCGCATTCACCCCAGCTACCAGGCGTGGTCGTACACGGCATTTCTGGAGGGGTTCAACGAGGCCATCTATGACGGCGGGCTGCAGCTGAAGCCTTGCGCCTACCTGCACAACTATGCCGCCGATGGCATCATCGACTCCCCCCAGTACCAGCCCTATATCGAGCGGGCACCTTTGTTCCTGAAAGGCGATGAAGACCGCAAGAAACTCCGCGAGTTCATCAAACAGCACATCCGGCATGGCCGAGGCCGCCAGGTGCTGTTCGATCTTGAACGAGGAAGGATGCGGCCATCCAAAGCGCTGGCGGATGTGGTCGGCAAGCTGCTGAAGGGCAACAGCGAGTTCGCGCTAATCGACGACCAGAAGGAAGTGTTCGAGGCTGCGAAGGCGGCATGCCGCCAGGCCAGCGCCAGCGGCAGGCCTCGCGTCTTGATCATTGAGGGCGGTCCTGGAACCGGCAAGTCGGTGATCGCCGTCAACCTGCTTGCGGCTCTGCGCGAAGGCTTGACCGTCAAATACATTTCCAAGAACGCTGCCCCACGCGCTGTCTATAGCGACAAGCTGATACAGACGCGCGACAACGCACATCTGGTCAATCTTTTCGGCGGATCAGGCTCCTTCACGGAAACCGTGCAGGATGCCTTTGATGTCTTGGTCGTGGACGAAGCACATCGCCTAACCGAAAAAAGCGGCTTCTATGGGAATCTGGGCACCCATCAGGTCAAGGAGCTGATAGAAGCCGCCAAGTGCAGCATCTTTTTCATCGACGAAGACCAGCGCGTGACTCTCAAGGATGTAGGTTCCAAGGAGATCATCCGCAAGTTTGCAGCCGGGCGGAATGCTGAGGTAGAGGAATATTCGCTGACTTCCCAATTTCGGTGCGCCGGCTCCGACGGCTATCTGGCCTGGGTAGACCATACGTTGCAGATCCGAACTACCGCCAACCCTAGCCTTGCAGATATTCCGTTTGACTTTCAGGTGTTTGACGACCCCTCGGATCTGCACAAGGCCATCGAGACGAAGAACGCCAACAACCGGGCACGCGTTGTGGCTGGTTACTGCTGGCCATGGAACAGCAAGAAGAATCCCAAGCTTATGGACGTAGTCATCGGAGACTACGAGCGCCAATGGAATCTGGACCAGGACGGCAGCCTCTGGATCGTGGCACCGAACTCTGTGGCACAGGTCGGCTGCATACACACCTGCCAGGGGCTGGAAGTGGACTATGTGGGAGTCATCATCGGGCCAGACCTGACCATCATGGGCGACACGCTGGTGGCAGTGCCCCGAGCCAGGGACAGACATGACAAGACCATGAAGGGATTCGTGAAGATGACGAAGGAGCAGCCTGCCGAGGCCGCACGGCTGGCGGAAAGCATCATCAAGAACACCTATCGCACCTTGATGACCCGTGGCATGAAGGGGTGCTATGTGTATGCCACGGACGCGAAGCTGAGGGCATACCTGCGCGAGCATTCGGCTATTCCAGCATCCCACTGAACAACGGCGGGCGGGCAGAAAAAAGCCCGCAGTGCCGCGGGCTTGATTCGGAAATACGGCCGGACGACCCCGGCCGTTTCCTATTGCGCAATCATTCCCACTCAATCGTCGCCGGCGGCTTCGTCGACACGTCGTAGGTCACGCGGTTGATGCCGCGCACTTCGTTGATGATCCGGCCAGACACCTTCTTGAGCAGGCCGTAGGGCAGCTCGGCCCAGTCGGCGGTCATGAAGTCGCTGGTCTGCACGGCGCGCAGGGCCACGACGTAGTCGTAGGTGCGGCCATCGCCCATGACGCCCACGCTCTTGACGGGCAGGAAGACGGTGAAGGCCTGGCTGGTGAGGTCGTACCAGTTCTTGCCGGTGGCTTCGTCGGTCCAGTTGCGCAGTTCCTCGATGAAGATGGCGTCGGCGCGGCGCAGCAGGTCGGCGTATTCCTTCTTGACTTCACCCAGGATGCGAACGCCCAGGCCCGGGCCGGGGAAGGGGTGGCGGTAGACCATTTCACGCGGCAGGCCCAGGGCCACGCCGAGTTCGCGCACTTCGTCCTTGAACAGGTCGCGCAGGGGCTCGAGCAGCTTCAGGCCGAGCTGCTCGGGCAGGCCGCCGACGTTGTGGTGGCTCTTGATGGTGACGGCCTTCTTGCTCTTGGCACCGCCCGACTCGATGACGTCGGGGTAGATGGTGCCCTGGGCCAGGAAGGTGGCGCCCTTGTGGCCTGCATCGCCGGCCTTGAGCTTGGCGGCCTCGGCCTTGAACACGTCCACGAACAGGCCGCCGATGATCTTGCGCTTGGCCTCGGGTTCGCTGACGCCGGCCAGCTTGCCCAGGAACAGGTCGCTGGCGTCCACGCGGATGACCTTGGCGTGCAGCTTGCCTTCGAACATTTCCATGACCATGTCGCCTTCATTGAGGCGCAGCAGGCCGTGGTCCACGAAGACGCAGGTCAGCTGGTCGCCGATGGCGCGGTGGATCAGGGCTGCAGCCACGGACGAATCCACGCCGCCCGACAGGCCCAGGATGACTTCCTCGTCGCCCACCTGCTCGCGGATCTTGGCGACGGCTTCCTCGATGTAGTCGCCCATGATCCAGTCGGCATTCGCCGCGCAGATCTCGCGCACGAAGCGGTTGAGCAGGGCCGCGCCCTGCACGGTGTGCGTGACTTCGGGGTGGAACTGGACGGCGTAGAAGCGGCGCGCCTCGTCGGCCATGCCGGCGATGGGGCAGGACGGCGTGGAGGCCATGACCTTGAAGCCCGGGGGCAGCTCGGTGACCTTGTCGCCGTGGCTCATCCAGACCTTGAGCATGCCGTGGCCTTCGGCCGTGGCGAAGTCCTCGATGCCCTTGAGCAGTTCGGTGTGGCCATGGGCGCGCACTTCGGCGTAGCCGAATTCGCGGGTGTGCGAGCCTTCGACCTTGCCGCCCAGCTGGGTGGCCATGGTCTGCATGCCGTAGCAGATGCCCAGCACGGGAATGCCCAGCTCGAACACGGCGTCGGGGGCGCGGTCGTCCACTTCGTAGACGCTGGCGTGGCTGCCCGACAGGATCACGCCCTTGAGGCGGCCGTCGGCGGCGAATTCGCGCACCCAGTCGCTGCTGACGTCGCAGGGGTGGACTTCGCAGTAGACATGGGCTTCGCGCACGCGGCGGGCGATCAGCTGGGTGACTTGGGAGCCGAAGTCAAGAATGAGGATCTTGTCGTGTTGCATGGTCATCTCAGGCAAAGGTGATGGGAGGGGATCAGAAATCTTCAGGGGCCAGCAGCGCCAGCCCGCGCTTGCGGGCGGCGGCGGCCTGGGCCGCGTCAAAGGTGGCCAGCGGCAGGCGCAGCGACTGCGCCAGCCACAGGTAGGCCGCGTCATAGACCGGCAGGCGGGTGTCCAGCGCCACGTCGAGCACGGCCTTGTGCTGGGCGGGTGCCAGCTCGTGCAGTTCCACGCGGTGGCGGATGGCCTCGAGCACGCCCCACAGGCCCTCGACCGAGCTGTGCGGAATGCGGCCGCCGTGCACGCCCGAGGCGATCAGGTTGCCGCATTCCCACTGCCAGAGGTTGGGCGCCTGCGGGTCCACTTCATGGCGGCGGATGCGGGTATACAGGCGCTGGGTGTGCACGCTGGCGGCATCGGGCAGCAGCCAGGCGGCGGTGACGGAGGCATCGAGCACGAAGGAGGTCATGCCTGGCTCCGGCCTGCGTGGCGCAGTCGGGTGGTGGAGTCCGGCGCCTGTGCCGGCTGGGCCGGCCGCACCGTGGCCTGCAGCGCCTGCATCTGCTCCAGCTCGCGGGCGATCTGCTCGTCGGTGATCACGGGGCGGCGGCGCACCGGCAGCATGCGCACCACTTCCTTGCCGTGGCGGGTGATGCGCACTTCCTCGCCCTGCTCGACAAGTTCGATCAGGGCGGAGAAACGGGTCTTGGCTTCGTAGATGCCGACAGATTGCATGGCGGGGCTGAAAACAAAAGCAGGCCTGGTGTCCGGCCTGGCCCGAATTCTATCATTCTGGCCAGAATTTCCAAAAATTCAGACCAGAACCATGCGGATATTCGCGGGCCTTGCCTCGGGGGGGGGCTGTCGGTGAACGCCACTCAGCGCTGTTCGCGCACGAAGCCGACAAACCGCGCCAGCGCGGGCGACATGGCTCCGGCCGGCCAGGCCAGGCTGGTCTCGCAGACCGGCAGGGCAACGGCCTTGCTGCCTGCACGGGCGCTGGCGAAAACCGCCTCGCGGTAGACCACGCCGGGCCTGCAGAACTGCATCACGCTGGCGGGCACCCAGGCCAGGCCGATGCCGCCCCAGACCAGGTTCACGATGGTCTGCATCTGTATCGCCTGCTGCGCGATGCGCGGCACATGTCCGTGCCGTCGGTACAGATCCGTCACCGCGTCATGGAGCGAGGGCATGATGCGGCGCGGAAAGATCACCAGCGGCTGCTCCAGCACTTCGTCGAGCATCAGCCGGTCCGCACCGGCAAGCGCATGCTGCTGCGGCAGGGCCAGCACCATGGCTTCCCGTCCCACGGCCAGGCGCTCCAGGCCGGCCGGCGCATGCCCCGGGGCATGCAGCATGAGCCCGGCATCGATCTGCCCGCGCTCGAATGCCTCCATCTGCACATCGCTGGTGGCCTCGACCAGCTCCAGCGCCACACCTGGCGTGCCTGCCACGAAGTCCCGCACCCACAGCGGCAGCCGGGTGAAGCCGATGGTGGAGACAAAGGCCAGCCGCACGCGCCCCACTTCTCCCGCTGCCGCAGCCCGCGCAATCCCCGGCAGCGCCGCCGCCCGCGCCAGAAGCTCACGCACCTGCGGCACAAGCGCCTCGCCGGCGGGCGTCAGCGCGACGTGGCGGCTCGAGCGCTCGAACAGCGCCACGTCCAGGCTGCGCTCCAGCTGGGCGATGGCCTGGGTGAGCGGCGGCTGCGTCATGTGCAGGCGCGATGCGGCGCGGCCGAAGTGCAGCTCGTCCGCCACGGCCAGGAATTGCCGCCAGACGCGCAGATCAATGGGGGGCTCATTCATATGTGCAGCATATCAATCATGCCGATGAATAGGATTGGATCAGATGAATCAGTCGGCCCATACTCATCCAACCCCCACAACGAGAGACATGCCATGACCCCGCCGAACCAGATCAACCGCCGAAGCGCCCACATCACCGAAGGCAAGGCGCGCGCCGCCAACCGCTCCATGTTCTACGGCATGGGCTACAAGGAAGAGGATTTCAAGAAGCCCATGGTCGGCGTGGCCAACGGCCACAGCACGATCACGCCGTGCAACTCCGGCCTGCAAAGGCTGGCGGACGCGGCCATCGCAGGCATCGAGGAAGCCGGCGGCAACGCGCAGGTGTTCGGCACGCCGACCATCTCGGACGGCATGTCCATGGGCACGGAAGGCATGAAGTACTCGCTGGTCAGCCGCGAGGTGATCGCCGACTGCATAGAGACCTGCGTGGGCGGCCAGTGGATGGATGGCGTGCTGGTGGTCGGCGGCTGCGACAAGAACATGCCGGGCGGCATGATGGGCATGCTGCGCGCCAATGTGCCGGCCATCTATGTCTACGGCGGCACCATCCTGCCCGGCAGGTGGAAAGGCCGGGACCTGAACATCGTCAGCGTGTTCGAGGCCGTCGGCGAGAACGCCGCGGGCAAGATCAGCGACCAGGAGCTCAAGGACATCGAGCAGCACGCCATTCCCGGCACGGGCTCGTGCGGCGGCATGTACACCGCCAACACCATGTCGAGCGCGTTCGAGGCGCTGGGCATGAGCCTGCCCTACTCCTCCACCATGGCCAACCCCCATGATGAAAAGGAGAACTCGGCCAAGGAATCCGCCAGGGTGCTGATCGAGGCCATCAAGATGGACCTCAAGCCGCGCGACATCGTGACGCGCAAGTCCATCGAAAACGCGGTCTCGGTGATCATGGCGACCGGAGGCTCCACCAATGCCGTGCTGCACTTTCTCGCGATCGCCCATGCGGCCGGCGTGCCCTGGTCCATCGACGACTTCGAGCGCATCCGCCAGCGGGTGCCGGTGCTGTGCGATCTCAAGCCCAGCGGCAGATACCTGGCGGTGGACCTGCATCAGGCGGGCGGCATCCCGCAGGTGATGAAGATCCTGCTGAATGCGGGCCTGCTGCACGGCGACTGCATCACCATCTCGGGCCAGACCATCGCCGAGACCCTGGCCGGCGTGCCTGACGAACCGCCCAACCCCCAGGTCATCCGCCCCCTCTCGGATGCGCTCTACCCGCAGGGCCACCTGGCCATCCTCAAGGGCAACCTGAGCCCGGAAGGTGCGGTGGCCAAGATCACGGGCCTGAAAAACCCGGTCATCACCGGCCCGGCACGCGTGTTCGACGATGAGCAATCGGCACTGGCAGCCATCCTCGACGGCAGGATACAGGCCGGCGACGTGATGGTGCTGCGCTACCTGGGCCCCAAGGGCGGCCCCGGCATGCCGGAAATGCTGGCCCCCACGGGCGCCCTGATCGGCGCCGGCCTGGGCGAGAGCGTGGGCCTGATCACCGATGGCCGCTTCTCCGGCGGCACCTGGGGCATGGTGGTCGGCCACGTGGCGCCGGAAGCGGCCGTGGGCGGCACCATCGCGCTGGTGCACGAGGGCGACTCGATCACCATCGACGCGCACGCATTGCAGCTGCAGCTGAACGTGCCCGAAGACGTGCTCGCCCAGCGCCGTGCGGCATGGAAGGCCCCCGCGCCACGCTACACGCGGGGCGTGCAGGCCAAGTTCGCGTTCAACGCATCGAGCGCCAGCTCGGGCGCGGTGCTGGACAACTTCGCCATTTGAGCGTCGTCATCTGAGCTTCACCATCTGAGCTTCGTGAGCGCACGAAAAAAAGAGGTCCGGGCAGCGGCTGCCCGGACCTCTTTTCCATCTCGCGCCAAGGCGCTGGACCTGGATCAGTCGGCGCGGTAGTTGGGCGCTTCCTTGGTGATCTGCACATCATGCACGTGCGATTCACGGATGCCTGCGGCGGTGATCTCCACGAACTCGGCCGTGTTGTTCATCTCTTCGATGGTGGCGCAGCCGCAGTAGCCCATGGCAGCGCGCACGCCGCCGGCCATCTGGTAGACGATGGAGACCATGGAGCCCTTGTAGGGCACGCGGCCTTCGATGCCTTCGGGCACGAGCTTGTCGGCGTTGGGATTGCCGGTGCTCGATTCCTGGAAGTAGCGGTCGGCCGAGCCCTGCTGCATGGCGCCGATGGAGCCCATGCCGCGATAGCTCTTGTACGAACGGCCCTGGTACAGGATGACTTCGCCCGGAGCCTCTTCGGTGCCGGCGAACATGCCGCCCATCATGATGGTCGAGGCGCCAGCGGCCAGGGCCTTGGCGATGTCGCCCGAGAAGCGGATGCCGCCGTCGGCGATCAGCGGCACGCCCGTGCCTTGCAGGGCCTGGGCCACGCTGTCGATGGCCATGATCTGGGGCACGCCCACACCGGCGACGATGCGCGTGGTGCAGATGGAGCCGGGGCCGATGCCGACCTTCACGGCGTCGGCGCCTGCCTCGGCCAGTGCCAGCGCAGCGGCGCCGGTGGCGATGTTGCCGCCGATGACGTCCACCTGCGGGTAGTTCTGCTTGACCCAGCGCACGCGGTCGATCACGCCCTTGCTGTGGCCGTGGGCCGTGTCCACCACCAGTGCATCGACGCCGGCCTTGACCAGCAGCTCCACGCGCTGCTCGGTGCCCTCGCCCACGCCCACGGCGGCGGCCACGCGCAGGCGGCCTGCGCTGTCACGCGCTGCGTTGGGGAAGGTGGTCTGCTTGGTGATGTCCTTGACGGTGATCAGGCCCTTGAGTTCAAAGGCGTCGTTCACGACCAGGATGCGTTCGAGCTTGTGCTTGTTGAGCAGGGCCTTGGCTTCCACGGGCGTGGTGCCGTCCTTCTCGTTGACGGTGATCAGGCGCTCGCGCGGCGTCATGATCTGGCTGACCTTGACGTCGTAGCGGGTCTCGAAGCGCAGGTCGCGGCTGGTGACGATGCCCACCACCTTGCCGCCGTCGCAGACGGGAAAGCCCGAGATGCCGAGGTTCTCGGACAGCTGCAGCACCTGCAGCACGGTGTGCTCGGGGGTGATGACCACGGGGTCGTGCACCACGCCGGATTCGTGGCGCTTGACCTTGGACACTTCGGCGGCCTGCTGCTCGGCCGTCATGTTCTTGTGGATGACGCCGATACCGCCCTCTTGCGCGATGGCAATGGCCAGACGCGCCTCGGTCACGGTGTCCATGGCGGCGGACACAAGGGGAATGTTCAGGGAGATGTTGCGCGAAAAGCGCGTCTTGAGCGAAGTGTCCTTGGGCAGGACCTGGGAGAAAGCGGGGACCAGAAGGACGTCGTCGAAGGTCAGGGCTTTACCGAGAAGGCGCATGTGAGAGCTCCAAAAGAAGGATTGTACCCGTGCGCCGGATCACAATGTATGCTGTAGGCCATTCGGCCCGATCCCCAACTCACCATGCACGCCATCAAGCTTGTTTTGCTAGTCACGCTTGCCGCCTGTTCGCTGCCCGCAGCCGCCCAGTGGCAATGGGTCGACGCCACAGGCCGCAAGGTCTTCAGCGACCGCGCACCGCCTCCTGACATTCCCGCCAAGAACATCCTGCGCCAGCCTGGCGGCAGCACACCGCCGCCTGCCGCCGCGCCCTCCGCCGCTGCGGCAGCTGCGGATGCAGGCACGGCGCCTGCGGCGGACGCCGCGGCACCGGCAGCACCTGCCGCAGCCGCCAAGGACACCAAGCCCGCAGGCACCGACAAGGCCCTGGAAGAACAAAAGCGCAAGGCCGAAGCCCAGGAGGCCGCCAAGGCCAAGGCGGAAAAGGAACGGATTGCCAAGCAGCGCCAGGACAACTGCGCACGCGCCAAGCAGTCCAAGACCGCGCTGTCTTCGGGCCGCCTGCTGGGCTACACGAATGAGCAGGGCGAGCGCGGCTTCATGGACGACGCCACGCGCGATGCGGAACTCAAGCGCGCCGACGCCATCATCGCCTCCGATTGCGGCGCAATGCGCTGATCGCCGAATCCGGGCCGGCTCAGTAGCCGGCCTTGGCTCCAGGCCTCTGGCGCTGGAACAGCCCCGTGGCCCGAGCGCCCTGGCGTGCGAAACGCTCGCGGCGCGCCACCTTGGGGTCCACGGTCAAGGGCCGGTACAGCTCCACTCGGTCACCGTCGCGCAGGGCTTGCGTCAAAGGCGCGCTGCGGCCCCACAGGCCTGCCGGCCCGGCCTGCGCAAAGCCCAGCGCCTGCCAGCCGCCCGCCGCCGCCACCGCATCGGCAATCGTGGCACCGGCCGGCAATTGCAGAAGCAGCTCGACGACTTCGCCGGCGCGCGCACTGCAGGCCAGCGTGATGCGCACAGCGGGCTGGGGCTCAGCCATAGACCTGCTCGGCACGCTTGATGAAGGCATCGACCATGGAGCCTGCAATGCGGTCGAACACCGGGCCGACCACGGCGGCCAGGGCCATGTTGTCGAAACCGTAGTCCAGTTGCAGTTCGACACGGCAGGCGCGCTGCGATCCGTCGCCCACGGGGCGGAACATCCAGTGGCCCTCCAGCCGCGAGAACGGCCCCTTGATCAGGCGGATGCTGACCTGGCGCCCGCCATCGTCGAGCACGCTGTGCGTGTTGCGCGTGACGAAGGACTTGCGCATGCCGCCGAATGCAATGCCCACCTCGGCCGTCATGCCCTGCTCGTCCTGCTCCAGCACCCTGGCCTGATCGCACCAGGGAAGGAAGTCGGCATAGTGGGCCACGTCCGTCACCAGGGCAAACATTTCTTGGGGGCTGTACCAGATCAGGACGGACTTGTTGACTTTTTTCATGAATGGGGCGGGCTGCACGGCATGCAAAACACCGGCAGCGCCGCCATGGCACAGCCGGCTGTCACAATGACGGCAAGGCGAAACTAAAATCCCGCACGGCGGGAAGACGGCAATCCAGTATTGTAGGGAGACCTTTCATCTCCAGGTTTTCGCCGCATCTATTACTCCATGGCCAAGAAACCTGAAACACAGTCGCGCATCGCCGACAACAAAAAAGCCGCATTCAACTACTTCTTCGAGGAACGCTTCGAGGCCGGCATCGTGCTGCACGGCTGGGAAGTGAAGGCACTGCGCAGCGGCAAGGTGCAGTTGACGGACGGCTACGTCATCGTCAAGGACGGCGAGCTGTTCCTGCTCGGCTGCCAGATCAACCCGCTCAAGACCGCCTCCACCCACGTCAACCCCGACGCGGCGCGCATCAAGAAACTGCTGCTCAAGAAGGACGACATCCTGCGCCTGATCGGCAAGGTGGAGCAAAAGGGCTTCACCCTGGTGCCCATCAACCTTCACTGGAAGAACGGCTATGTCAAATGCGACATTGCCCTGGCCAAGGGCAAGGCCGAGCACGACAAGCGCGACGTGATCAAGGACCGCGAAGGCAAGCGCGAGGTCGAGCGCGCCATGAAGAGCTTCAACCGCTGACGGGCATCCGCAGCTTTTTTTGCACTGCTGCGGAATAAACCGGCACGGCCCAGTGTTCATTGCAGTGTCCGGCCGCAATTTCGCGCGCCGGCAAGCACCGGAGACAGCGATGAAGAAGCTCGGCATGAAACTTGGTACCTGTGCCTTCACGGCAGCCCTGACATTGGCCCTGGCAGGCTGCTATTCCGCGCCTGCGGCCAACGCCTCTGGCCAGACGCCGCCCAGTGCGGTCAGCGTGCAAAACGGCATCCTGGTCGGCGCCAACGGCATGACGCTCTATACCTTCGACAAGGACACGGCCGGCAGTGGCAAGTCCGTCTGCAATGGCCCCTGCGCGACCAACTGGCCGCCCCTGATGGGCAAGCAGGCGCCCTCTGGCGGCAACTACAGCGTGATCCAGCGCGACGATGGCAGCAGCCAGATCGCCTACAAGGGCAAGCCCCTGTACTACTGGGTGAAGGACGGCAAGGCCGGCGATACCACGGGCGACGGCGTCATGGGCGTCTGGCATACCGCACGCCCCTGAGTCCGGCCCCCTGCGCGATCGGACCTGCCCATGGACCGCAGCCAGATCCTGGAGCACCTGCCCGGCCTGCGCCGCTACGCGCGGCTGCTGGCAGGCGATGCCTGGGCAGCCGACGACCTGGTGCAGGACACGCTGGAACGCGCCTGCCGCAAATGGCTGCTGTGGCGCTCCGATGGCGATCTGCGCGCCTGGCTGTTCACCCTGATGCACAACCTCTACCTGAACCAGCGGCGCTCTGCCGCACGAGGGCAGTGGCTGGACATCGACAGCCTGTCCGAGTCCCTGGCAGCGCCCGAGGACAGCAGCGACGCTGCCCTGGACCTGGAGCGCTGCCTGCAGCGCCTGCCCGCCGAGCAGCGGGCCGTGCTGCTGCTGGTCAGCGTGGAGGACATGAGCTATGCCGACACGGCGCGCGTGCTGCAGCTGCCCCTGGGCACCGTGATGTCGCGCCTGTCGCGCGCACGCTCCCGGTTGCGCGAGCTGATGGAGGCGCCGCCCGCAGCTTCGCCCGCCCAGACTGCTGCACCCCAAGCCGCAGCCCCGTCGCTGCGCCGGCTCAAATGACGAGGCCGCCATGACTGCCCCCGCCCCCACCTCCCCCTCCTCCTGTGTCTCGGCTGCCACGGCCATCCCCGACGAGCAGCTGCATGCCCTGGTCGATGACCGCCTGCCGGCCCCACAGGCACAGGCGCTGCGCGAGCAGCTGGATGCAGACAGCGCAGCACGCGTGGAGCAATGGCAGCGCCAGCGGCAGCTGCTGCGCGCCCTGCACGGCGCCCGCAGCGAACCGCCCATGCCCGATGAAATGCGCGCCGCCGCCGAGCAGCTGCAGGGCCTGCAACAGCGCCAGCAGCAATGGTGGCGCTGGGGCGGCATGGCCGCAGGCTGGCTGCTGGCCTTCGGCCTGGGCTGGCTGGTGCACGGGCAGCAGGCAGCGCCTGCGGCACCCTCAACGGCGGACACGCTGGCCGCTGCCGCACCTGCCCGCTTCGCCCATCAGGCAGCCGTCGCCCACGCGGTCTACCAGCCCGAGCAGCGCCACCCGGTCGAGGTCGAGGCAGCGCAACAGGCCCATTTGCTGCAATGGCTTTCCAAGCGGCTGGGCCGGCCGCTGAAGCTGCCAGCCCTCACGGAACTGGGCTATGAGCTGGTGGGCGGCCGGCTGCTGCCCGGCGACAGCGGCGCACGCGCCCAGTTCATGTACCAGGATGCGGCCGGCGAGCGCATCACCCTGTATCTGGGCGCGCTGGAGGACCCGGCCACGCGTGGCGAGACCGCCTTTCGCTTCAGCAGCGACGGCCCCGTGCCCAGCTTCTACTGGGTGGACCAGGGCTTTGGCTATGCGCTCAGCGGCGCCCTGCCGCGCAACCGGCTGCTGCAGCTGGCCACGGCCGTGCACCAGCAGCTTTGAAGCCTGGGGCCACGGCTACCAGGGCAGCGGCGCCGCCTCGCCGTTGCCATGTTCGCCGTAGTACAGCGAGGGCAGGAAGCGCGACAGGTAGGTGAACTCCGTGTAGCAGTGGCGCAGCAGGCCCAGGCCCAGCGCGTCGGGCAGCTCGGCCGCCGGGTCCGTGCAGGACTGCCCCAGCAGGAAGCGGCTGCGCAGCACGCATCCAAAGGGCGTATCGCGCGCCAGGTGCACCATCTGCCCGTCCATGGGGTCCCCGCTGGCGTCCAGCTGCACATGCTCGCCGAAGCCGATACGCGCATACACGGCGGCCGAGGCGCGTTTTTCGGCAAAGGCCAGCTCCAACTGCGCAGGGTCGAACAGCTCACGCGGATCATGGAACTTGAGCCTGGCCGCCACGGGCGGAATGTCGGCCAGGGACTCCACGGCCTCGATGGAGGCGCCTATGTAGCTCTCGCCCTTCTTCCATTGCGCATCCCAGCCGCGATGTGCGATGTGGTCATGCGGATGCCACCACTTGATGTGCTGCGTGGTCTCGAAGAACTTGAACCACCAGTCCAGCATGCGGCCGCTGCAGCCGTGCAGGTCGGTGCGGCAGGCCACCACCAGACAGCCGCTGGGCAGGCGCTGGACTCCCGTCTCCAGCCGCAGCGGCGTGATGTGCAGCAGCTCGTCGATGCGGGAAATGTCGGGCTCGAAGGCATGGGAGTTCATGGGTGTTTTCCGTTCCTGGGTTGATGAGGAAAAGCCATCTTATATTAAAGAAACGAACAACGTTTCCAAACAATCGGATAATCCCAGCCGGGTAACAAAATGCTGCACAACCAGGCACGACCCTGCACAACACCGAACGGAACGACAAGAAATCCAATGGAATCCGAAATCACTCCTGCGGCCCCCAGGCCGCGCGGGCGGCCGGCCCGGCCCGAGCACGAGGCCAACGATGCCGCCCTGGCCGCCGCCACCTGGCTCTTGCTCAACGAAGGCTATGCCGCCACCACCATGGAAGCCGTGGCCAGGCGCGCGGGGCTGGCCAAGAAGACGCTCTATCGCTTTGCCGCCAACCGCGAGGATCTGGTGGCCCTGGTGGTGCGCAGCTGGACAGACGGTTTCCGCCCCGCCCTGTCGGCCGATGCGCAGTCGGCCTCAGAGGTGGCTCCGGCGCTGGCCGAGATCCTGCGCGTGATTGCCGCGCGCGTGCTGTCGGCCGAGGCGGTGGGGATGTTCCGCCTGCTCACCACCGATTTCCCCGCCAAGCCCGAGTTGCTGGAGGTCTACCAGCGCAACGGCATAGAGCGCGGCCGCGGCATGCTGGTGGACTGGCTGCGGCGCCAGTGCGCGAAGGGGTTGCTCAGGGCAGAGCAGCCCGATGTCATCTGCGACCTGTTGCTGTCCATGGCCATTGCCGAGCCGCTGCGGCAGATGGCCCTGGGCCTGACGCCGCCCGTGCCCGAATGGGATCCGGGCCCGCGCATTGACGACGCGGTACGGCTGCTGGCAGGCCATTCCTGCCGCATGGAGCCTGCGGATCGCTGAACCGAAAAAAGGCCATCCGGGGCGGTGCCGGATGGCCTTTTGAACCCTTGGAGGTTTGGGCAACCGCCGCGCGATCAGTCCAGCGCCGCCAGCGGGTGCGAGTGCGCGGGCCAGGGGCTGTCGAAGAAGGCACGCCATTGCGCGTCCTGCACGTCTTCGATGCGCGCGGGGTTCCAGCGCGGTTGGTGGTCCTTGTCCACGGCCAGGGCGCGAATGCCTTCGATGGTCTCGCTCTGGCCGGGGCGCAGGTAAAAGCAGTGGCGCACCATGTCGCGCTCCATGCGCAGGTCCTGGGCCAGCGTCATGCCGCGTGCGCGGCGAATCTGCTCCAGCACCACGTGCAGCATCAGGGGCGAGCGCTTGCGCAGCGTGGCTGCCGTGTGCTGCGCCCACTCGCCATCCGCCGCTTCCAGTGCCTGCACCATGGCAGCCACCGTGGGCAGGGCAAACACGCGGTCGATCTCGGCGCGGGGCTGGGCCGCTGGTTTGGCCGGGGCCGTGAACTTCGACTTCACCAGCGCCTCGACGGCCGCTGCATCGGCAAAGCTGCCGGCGGCCAGGGCCTCCCACAGCGCAGGCTGCTGGTCCGAGGGCAGATAGCCATCGGCCAGGCCGAAGTCCAGCGCGTCGGCCGCGCCGATCACGTCGCCCGTCAGCGCCAGCCACTCACCCGCGTGACCGGGGCAGCGCGATAGGAAGTAGCCGCCACCCACATCGGGGAACAGGCCGATGGCCGTCTCGGGCATGGCCATCTTGGTACGCTCGGTGACGATGCGCAGCGTGCCGCCCTGGCTGATGCCCATGCCGCCACCCATGACGATGCCGTCCATGAAGGCGATGTAGGGCTTGCCTAAGGTGTGGATCAGGTGGTTGAGCGCGTACTCCTCGGTGAAGAAGTCCTCCAGCTGGGGATTGCCCGTGCTGCCTGCGCCGTGCAGAAAACGGATGTCGCCGCCCGCGCAGAAGGCGCCGAAGGCCCCTTCCTTGCCCATGCCGCGGATGGCCACGGCCAGCACCTGATCGTCCTTTTGCCAGGCCAGCAGGGTGGCCAGCAGATCGCGCACCATGCCCAGCGACAGCGCGTTCAGCGCCTTGGCCCGGTTCAAGGTGATCATGCCCATGCGGCCCCGCACTTCGCTGAGGACTTCGCCGGCAGCTCCCGTCATATCTTGCTCCTTGTTGCTATGCATGCCCTGCCCCGGCAGCCCGGGGCAATGAGCCGCAACCATAGCTGAAAAACCGCGCCCACCCCTGACAAACAGGTGCCAATTTGCGCAAGTGCACGACAGGGCGGGCAGCCGCCGCGCACCGCAGCGCACTCAGTCCAGAGAGACGCCCGTGCTCTTGACCACGCCGGCCCAGCGCTTGATCTCGCTGCGGATGTAGGCGCCGTATTCCTCGGGCGTGGAGCCCAGGCCTTCGGCGCCCTGCAGCTGCAGCTTCTCGACCACGCCCGGGTCCTTGAGCGCGCGCATCAGCTCCTGGTTGAGCCGCTGGATGATGGCGGCCGGCGTTTTGGCCGGCACCATCACGCCCTGCCAGGCCCCGGCCTCGAAGCCGGACATGCCGCTTTCGGCCAGCGTGGGTGCATCGGGGAAGTTGGGCAGGCGCTTGGAGGAACTCACGGCCAGCAGCTTGAGCCGACCCTCCTTGATGAAGGGTGCGACGGAGTTGATGGTGTCCGTCATGAAGTCGATCTGTCCGGCCACCAGATCCACGTCGGCCGGCGCGCTGCCCTTGTAGGGCACGTGGCTGGCCTCGATCTGGTAGTGCTGCACGACCTGGAAGGCCGCCAGGTGCGTGACATTGCCGTTGCCGGCCGAACCATAGGACAGCTGGCCCGCCTTGTCCCTGGCATGGCGCACGAACTCCTGCACGTTCTTCACCGGCAGCTTGGGGTTGACCACCAGGCCCAGCGGCACCACGGCCGTCAGCGCCACAGGCATCAGGTCCTTGTTCACGTCGTAGCTCATCTTCTTGTAGAGCGACGGGCTCAGCGCAATGGACGAGGTGTTGTAGAGCACGGTGTAGCCATCGGGCGCGGCCTTGGCCACCAGGGCGTTGCCGATGTTGCCGTTGGCGCCGGGCCGGTTGTCCACGATCACGGTCTGGCCCAGTTGCTGGCCGACCTGCTGGGCCAGCACGCGCGCCACCAGGTCGGTGGGCCCGCCCGGCGGGAAAGGCACGACCAGCGTGATGGGCTTGCTGGGCCAGGGCTGCTGTGCCAGGGCCGCTCCCGGCACTGCCGCTGCGGCTGCCATGCAGGCCGCCACGGCGGCCAGCACCCTGCGCCGCCCTTGTCTGCCCGCGGCCTTGTTGCCTTTCTTGTCCATGCTGTTGTCTCCTGGTGTCGTTATGGGAATTCTTTTGTCCGTCTAGCTGCGTCCGGCCAGCAGGCGCACGGCCGTGTACTCCATGACCTTGTGGTGGCCCTGGTTGAAGACCTCGATGCGCGAGGTGACGACGGCGCGGTTGCCCTTGGAGGTGGGCCTGATGGCGGTAACCTCGACCAGGGCCTCGATGGTGTCGCCCACCAGCACGGGGCCGAGGATCTTCTGGTGCAGCTCCAGCATGGCCAGGCCCGTGCCCTGGATCATGCTTTGCAGGATGAAGCCTTCGATCAGCGTATAGGTCAGCGCGCCCGGTACGGGACGGCCTGCGATGGCGCCGCCGTCATAGCCGTCCTCGATGAAGATGGCCTCCAGCATGCCGGTGACGTTGATGAAGGCGACCAGGTCGGATTCGGTCACGGTGCGGCGGAAGGTGCGCAGCTGCTGGCCAACCTGCAGGTCCTGCCAGAAAAAGCCCTGGCCCATGCGGGGCACGGCGTTCCAGGCGGGTGCGGAGGCGGCGGGCGGGGGAGTGATGTCTGCAGTCATTTCAAATCTCCTGTTGCGGGGTATTCAGGCCCGCAATGCGCTCGGCGCTCCAGCCCGCCTGGGCCAGCAGCGCCACTGTGTGCTCGCCCAGGCGCGGCGGCATGCCCATGGGGGCCTGCCGGCCATCCATGCGCACGGAGGAGCGAGGCAGGTGCACGGTGCCCATGGCGGCGTCGTGCAGCGGCACGAAGAACTCCGTGGCCTGCAGGTGTGGATCGGCAGGCAGATCGTCCATGCGTGCCACCGGGGCGGCAGGAATCTCCAGGCGCTGGCAGGTATCGAGCCAGTGCTGGGTGCCGTGCAGGGCCACATGCTCGCCTGCGGTCTCCAGCAGCTCGGCAATGTGGGCCGTGCGGCTGGCCTGGCTGGCAAAGCGCGCATCCAGGGCCAGCTGCGGCTGGCCCACGGCGGCGAAGAAGCGCTGCCAGTGCGCATCGGTGTACGGCATCATGCAGACGTGGCCGTCCAGCGTTCGGTAGGGCTTGCGCCAGGGCGCCATCACGCGCGGGTAGCCAGCGCCGCTGAGCGCGGGGCTGAAGTGCATGCCGTAGAAATGCTCGACCAGGTTGAAGCCCACCATGGTCTCGTACATGGGCACTTCCACAAAGCAGCCGTGGCCGCTGCGCTCGCGCTGGAACAGCGCCGCCAGCACGGCATGCGCGGCCACCAGGGCGCAGGTCTTGTCGGCCGCGATGGTGGGCAGGTAGCGCGCCTCGCCCGTCTGGCGCTCCATCAGGTCGGCCAGGCCGCTCATGCCCTGGATGACGTCGTCGTAGGCGGGCATGCCTGCATAGGGGCCGTCCTCGCCAAAGCCATGCAGGCCTGCGTAGACCAGGCGCGGATAGCGCTCGCGCAGCGTGTCGGGGTCCAGGCCCAGCGGGGCCAGCTTCTGCGGGCGCATGCTGTGCATGAACACATCGGCCGTGGCCAGCAGCGCATGCAGGGCCTGGCGCGCCTCGTCCTGCTTGAGATCGAGCACCACGCTCTTCTTGCTGCGGTTGGTGCCCATGAACATGGCCGCCATGCCGGGCTCCACGGCCGGGCCGGTGTGGCGCGTGGAGTCGCCGGCCGGCGGCTCGATCTTGATGACTTCGGCGCCATAGTCGGCCAGCACCTGGCTGGCCAGCGGCCCGAACACCACGCTGGACAGATCCAGCACCCGAATCCCTGTCAACGCAGCCTGCACTGTGGTCTCCATGTTGCTTCAGGGAGCCAGTATTTGATATCTTTGAAGTCGCGTCTAAGACTTAATTCAGCATTGCTGATACACGGTGGATATCAATGGACCTGCGCCAACTGCGTCACTTCGTCACCCTGGCCCGCACGCTCAACTACCGCCAGGCGGCCGAGCAGCTGCACATGTCGCAGCCGCCGCTGTCCCAATCCATCCGCCGGCTCGAAGACAGCCTGGGCGTGCAGCTGTTCCAGCGCGACCGCCGGGGCACGGAGCTGACCGAGGCAGGCCGGGCGGCCCTGGAAAGTGCCGAGCTGGCACTGCACCATGCGCGCCAGGTGCAGGAGGTCTCGCAGGCCACGGCCAGTGGCGAGCGCGGCCGGCTGCACATAGGCTTCATAGGCTCGGCCACGTTCTCGCTGATTCCACGGCTGGTGCAGGCCTTTCGCAGCGAATATCCGCTGATCGACCTGGTGCTGACCGAATCGACCACGCGCGAGATCTGCGCGCAGGTGGCCAGCGGCGATTTCGATGCCGGCCTGCTGCGCTACCCGGTGACGCAGGCCACCGAGCTGTCCATCACGCCCGTGGAAAAGGACGAACTGGTGGCCGTGCTGCCCGAAGGCAACCCGCTGCTGCAGCGGCCCGCCTTGCGGCTGCGGGATCTGGCCGACCAGCCCTTCATCAACTACCGCCCCAGCGAAGTGCCCGGCCTGCATGCGCTGGTGGTGCTGGCCTGCCAGAACGCGGGCTTCATGCCCCAGGTCAAGCAGCATGCGGTGCAGGCCCAGACCCTGGTCAGCCTGGTGGGCGCGGGCCTGGGCGTGGCCCTGGTGCCGGCCGTCGTGGCCAAGGGCAGCACGCCGGGCGTGGTGTTCCGCACGCTGCAAGACGCCGGGACCCTGCCCTCCATCGGCCTGGCCCTGGCGCTCAACCCGCACCAGAGCGCAGCGGCCGGCCAGCGCCTGCGCGAATTGCTGCTGCGGCTGAACGCCTGACGGACGGCCTGGCGGACGGCGTGGCAGAAGCCGCCGCAGAAAAGACAAAGGCCGCGGATGCGGCCTTTGACAATCAGGGCGGCTAAGCCGGCTGGCTTGCGCGCGCCCTCGGCGCCACGGCGCTTATGCGCCTGCGCGCGAAGCGCGCTTGCGCTCGTTCTCGGACAGGTGGCGCTTGCGCACGCGGATGCTCTTGGGGGTGATTTCCACCAGCTCGTCGTCCTCGATGAATTCCACCGCGTATTCCAGCGACAGGTCGATCGGGGGCGTGATCTTGATGGCATCTTCCTTGCCGGACACGCGGAAGTTGGTCAGCTGCTTGGTACGCGTGGCGTTGACCACCAGGTCGTTGTCACGGCTGTGGATGCCGATGATCATGCCTTCGTACACGGGATCGTTGGCCTTGACGAACATGCGGCCACGGTCGTCCAGCTTGCCCAGGGCGTAGGTGAAGATTTCGCCTTCGTCCATGGAGATCAGCACACCGTTCTTGCGGCCGCCGATTTCGCCCTTGTGCGGCTCGTAGCTGTCGAAGATGTTGGAGATCAGGCCGGAACCACGGGTCAGGTTCAGGAATTCGTTGGTGAAGCCGATCAGGCCACGCGCAGGAATGCGGTATTCCAGGCGCACGCGGCCGCGGCCATCGGGTTCCATGTTGACCAGCTCGCCCTTGCGCTCGCCCAGGGCCTGCATCACGCCACCCTGGTGGCCTTCTTCGATGTCGGCCGTCACCAGCTCGATGGGCTCGTGGCGCACGCCGTCCACGTCGCGGTAGACCACGCGGGGCTTGGACACGGCCAGCTCGTAGCCTTCACGGCGCATTTCTTCCAGCAGGATGGTCAGGTGCAGTTCGCCGCGGCCCGACACTTCGAAGATGCCGTCTTCGTCGGTTTCCTTGACACGCAGGGCCACGTTGGAACGCAGTTCCTTTTGCAGGCGGTCCCAGATCTGGCGGCTGGTCACGAACTTGCCTTCACGGCCCGCCAGCGGCGAGGTGTTGACGCAGAAGTTCATGGTCAGCGTGGGCTCGTCGATCTTGAGCATCGGCAGCGGCTGGGGGTTCAGCGGGTCGGTCAGCGTGACGCCCATGCCCAGGTCGGCGATACCGTTGACCAGCACGATGTCGCTGGGGCCGGCTTCGGTCACCTGCACGCGGTCGATGCCCTGGAACTTCAGCACCTGGTTGATGCGGCCCTTGTAGCTCTTGCCGTCAGGACCTTCCATGACCAGCACGTCGGTCGAAGGCTTGAGCGTGCCGGAAGTGATGCGGCCCACGCCGATGCGGCCCACGAAGGTGGAGTAGTCCAGCGCCGAGATCTGCATTTGCAGCGGAGCGGCGGGATCGCCCTTGACCGAAGGCACGTGCTTCAGGATGGTGTCGAACAGGGCCGACATGTCGGGGCCCCACTGCTCGCCCGGAGCGCCTTCTTCCAGCGAGGTCCAGCCGTTGATGCCCGAGGCGTACACCACGGGGAAGTCCAGCTGCTCGTCGGTGGCACCCAGCTTGTCGAACAGGTCGAACGCGGCGTTGACCACGTAGTCGGGACGCGCGCCGGGCTTGTCCACCTTGTTGACCACGAGGATGGGCTTCAGGCCCAGGGCCAGCGCCTTCTTGGTCACGAAGCGCGTCTGGGGCATGGGGCCTTCCTGCGCGTCGATCAGCAGCACCACGCCGTCGACCATGGACAGGGCACGCTCCACTTCACCGCCGAAGTCCGCGTGGCCGGGTGTGTCGAGGATGTTGATGTGCGTGTCGTTCCAGCTCACGGCGCAGTTCTTGGCCAGGATGGTGATGCCACGCTCGCGTTCGATGGCGTTGTTGTCCATCACCGTGTCCACGACTTTCTCGTGTTCGGCGAAGGTTCCGGATTGGCGCAGCAGCTGGTCCACCATGGTGGTTTTGCCGTGGTCCACGTGGGCGATGATCGCGATATTGCGGATTTGTTTGCTCATAGTGTTTTCCCATTGCCGCTGCGTCATGGGCGCGGCGTGTCTTCCAAAATCTGTTGAATTTCCAGTGAACTGAGCAGGCGGGCGGGGATGAGTTCCCCACGCACCACGCGCCCCACCCCCAGCAGAGCCTGGGGGTTTTCGCCATACACAGCCACCGCCTCGGCATCGGCCCAAGCGCCCTTGCGGGGCAGGCCCGTGAGAAAACGGGCCGCATCTTGCTCACCCAGCGTGACAGCCGTGTGGCTGGCCAGCAAGGCATCGACAGGCTGCAACTGCTGCAGACGCTCGTCCTCGCCCATGGCGGCCAGCGCCTCCAGCGAGATACAGCGCTCGACACCCAGCCCGCCAGTGTCGATACGGCGCAGCGCGCGCAGGTGCGCGCCGCAGCCCAGGGCCTCTCCCACGTCCTCCGCCAGCGTGCGGATATAGGTGCCCTTGCTGCAGGTCACCAGCATCCGGATCGCCGGCTGGCCTTGGCTGTCTTGCGTCAGCGAAAGCTCCAGTGCGTGGATTGTCACTTCGCGCGCCGGACGCTCGACTTCGATGCCGGCACGCGCATATTCATAAAGAGCCTTGCCGTCCTTCTTGAGCGCGCTGTACATGGGCGGCACCTGGCGGATGGGGCCCGTGAACTGCGCCTGCACGGCGGCAAGCCGCTCGGCCGTGAGGGCGGCGGGATCGATGGCGCGCTCGCGCAGCACCTCGCCCTCGGCATCGGCCGTGGTCGTGGTCTGGCCCAGGCGCGCAATCGCCTCGTAGGTCTTGGCAGCTTCGAGCTGCAACTGGCTGAACTTGGTCGCCGCACCGAAGCACAGCGGCAGCACGCCGGTGGCCAACGGGTCCAGCGTGCCGGTGTGTCCGGCCTTTTCGGCGCGCAGCAACCACTTGACCTTCTGCAAGGCGTCGTTGCTGGACAGCTCCAGCGGTTTGTCGAGCAGCAACACCCCATGCACAGGGCGCCGCTGCACCCTTGTGCGTGGCGCGTTCATGGGGCTACTCTTCCTTCCCGCGCGAGGAGACGGCCTTGGCGATCAAGGCGTTCATGTCGGCCGCACGCTCGGTGGTGCGGTCGTAGATGAAGTGCAGCGTGGGCACGGTATGGATGTGCAGGCGCTTGAACAGGCCGTTGCGCAGGAAGCCTGCGGCCTGGTTCAGGGCGTCCTGCGTCTCCTGCGGATCGCCGATCAGCAGGCTGAAGTAGACCTTGGCGTGGGCATAGTCCGGAGTCACCTCCACGCTTTGCAGCGTCACCATGCCCACGCGCGGGTCCTTCAACTCGCGTGCGATCAGCTCCGCCAGATCCCGCTGGATCTGGTCGGAGACTTTGAAGCTGCGGTTCGGCGCAGCGGACTTGCGTGTTGCCATGTCGAATTACAGCGAGCGCGCGATTTCCTTGATCTCGAACACTTCGAGCACGTCGCCTTCGCGAATGTCGTTGTAGTTCTTGAGCTTGATACCGCACTCGAAGCCTTCCTTGACTTCCTTGACGTCGTCCTTCAGGCGCTTGAGCGATTCGATCTCGCCCGTGTAGATGACCACGTTCTCGCGCAGCAGGCGGAAATGCGCATTGCGCGTAACCTGGCCTTGCGTGATGTACGAGCCGGCCACGGTGCCGATCTTCGACGCCACGAACACGGTACGGATCTCGGCCATGCCGATGATCTCTTCCTTGCGCTCAGGAGCCAGCATGCCGGACATCGCTGCCTTCACCTCTTCGACGGCGTCGTAGATGATGTTGTAGTAGCGCAGGTCCACATCGTTGCTCTCGGCCGTCTTGCGCGCCTGGGCATCGGCCCGGACGTTGAAGCCGATGATGATGGCCTTGGAGGCCAGCGCCAGGTTCACGTCGGACTCGCTGATGCCGCCCACGCCCGAGTAGACCAGCTGCACGCGGATCTCTTCGGTGGAGAGCTTGAGCAGCGATGCGCCCAGTGCTTCCTGCGAGCCCTGCATGTCGGCCTTGACGATGATGGGCAGGGTCTGGACCTCGCCCGCACCCATTTCGGCGAACATGTTCTCGAGCTTGGCAGCCTGCTGGCGGGCCAGCTTGGTGTTGCGGAACTTGCCGGCGCGGTAGGTCGCGATTTCGCGGGCGCGGCGCTCGTCCTGCAGCACCATGAAGTCGTCGCCGGCCTGGGGCACGTCGGACAGACCCTGGATTTCCACCGGGATGGAGGGGCCAGCGGACTTGGTCTGCTTGCCGTCTTCGTCCAGCATGGCGCGCACGCGGCCGTAGGTCTGGCCTGCCAGCACCACGTCGCCCACCTTCAGCGTGCCGGACTGCACCAGCACCGTGGCCACGGGGCCGCGGCCCTTGTCCAGCTGCGCTTCGATGACCAGACCCTTGGCAGCGGCTTCCACGGGAGCGGTCAGCTCCAGCACTTCCGCCTGCAGCAGGACCTGTTCCAGCAGCTCGTCGATGCCCTGGCCGGTCTTGGACGACACGGCAATGAACGGGGACTCGCCGCCGTACTCTTCAGGCACCACCTGCTCGGCCACCAGGCCTTGCTTGACGCGGTCGAGGTTGGCATCGGGCTTGTCGGCCTTGGTGATGGCAACCACGAGGGGCACACCCGCCGCCTTCGCGTGCTTGATGGCTTCCTTGGTCTGGGGCATCACGCCGTCGTCGGCAGCGCACACCAGGATGACGATGTCGGTGGCCTGTGCACCACGGGCACGCATGGCCGTGAAGGCCTCGTGGCCCGGGGTGTCCAGGAAGGTGACGATGCCGCGGGGCGTCGTCACATGGTAGGCACCGATGTGCTGGGTGATGCCGCCGGCTTCGCCCGACGCAACCTTGGTGCGGCGGATGTAGTCCAGCAGCGAGGTCTTGCCGTGGTCCACGTGGCCCATGACGGTGACCACGGGGGCGCGCGACTCCTGGGCAGCTTCCTGCTGGGACACTTCCTCGGCCGTGAAGGCTTCGGGATCGTCCAGCGCAGCGACCTTGGCGGTGTGGCCCATTTCCTCGACCACGATCATGGCCGTGTCCTGGTCCAGGGGCTGGTTGATGGTGACCATCTGGCCCATCTTCATCAGCACCTTGATCAGCTCGGATGCCTTGACCGACATCTTGTGCGCCAGCTCGGCCACGGTGATGGTCTCGGGCACGTGTACTTCGATGGCACGGAATTCCGTTGCCGCGCTCTGGTGCTGTCCGTCATTGCGGTCATTGCCACGACGGCCGCCACGCGGGCCGCCGCGCCAGTTGGAACGGCCGCCCACGCCACCGGAGCTGTCGCCACGGGTCTTGATTTCCTTCTTCTTGCCATCACCGGCCCAGCTCGAGGAGAGCTTGGCGGACTTGACTTCCTTGCCGGCGCCGGCAGGCGCGCGCGCACCGGCTCCGCCGGCGGTCGTGCCAGCGGGCTTGTGCAGCGTGGTCTTCTTGGCATCGGCGGCAGCAGGCGCTGCAGGCTTTGCCACGGGCTTGGGCTCTTCGGGCTTCTTGGCCACGAGCACCTTCTTGGGCGCGGCCATCATGGCGCGAATGGCTTCGGCTTCGGCCAGCGCCTTGCGGCGGCGGTCTTCCAGATCCTTGGCGCGTTCGGCTTCCTCGGCCGCACGGGCCTTGGACTCTTCCTCGGCCTTGGCGCGTGCCGCGAGCTGGGCTTCGGCGCGCGCTATCTGGCCGGCAGCCTGCTCGCGCGAGGCTTCCTGCTTAGCGCGGTTGGCCTCGACAATCTTTGCGGCTTCGGCAGCCGCATAGGCGGCTGCGCGCTCTTCGGCTTCGCGCTCGCGCTGTTGGACTAGCTCGCGCTCTTCGCGCTCACGGCGTTGCTGTGCCAATTCTTCCTCCTCCCGGCCGATCATTTCGGCCTGGCGACGTGCTTCCCCTTCGCGGCGCACCAATTCCTGAGATTCGCGCTCCGACGCCGCGCGCTGCTCCTGGGCAGCCGCAACGGCAGCGGGGTCGGAGGCGCCTTCGGCGGCCTCGTCGCGCTTGACGAAGGTGCGCTTCTTGCGCACTTCCACCTGGATGGTGCGGGCGCGGCCCGACGAATCGGCCTGCTTGATCTCGCTGGTGGACCGTTTGGTCAGCGTGATCTTCTTGGCGCCACTTCCGTGGCTGGCCTGCAGATGGCTGAGCAGTTGCTGCTTGTCGCCGTCGGTCAACGCATCCGATGCGTTGTCCTTGGCGACGCCTGCAGCCTTGAGCTGCTGCAGCAACGTGTCAGGGGTCTTGTTGAGCTCTTTTGCAAACTCGGCAACCGTATTACTGGACATAAATGCTCTGAACCTCCCTGACCTTACTCTTGCCCTTCGGTGAACCAGTGCTCACGCGCCTTCATGATCAAAGCCTTCGCTTCTTCCTCGGTCTGCCCGGTCAGCTCGGTCAACTCATCGATGGCCAGATCGGCCAGATCGTCGCGAGTGTGCACATTGGCCTCGGCCAGCTTGTCCACGATCTCCGGAGTCATTCCCTCGAGCGTCAGCAGATCCTGCGACACCTTGCCCACGTTTTCCTCGTGCGCGATTTCCTGCGTCAGCAGGGCATCCTTCGCACGGGTGCGCAGCTCGTTCACCGTCTCTTCGTCGAACGCCTCGATTTCGAGCATTTCCTGCAGCGGCACGTAGGCCACTTCTTCCAGGGTCTCGAAACCTTCCTCGATGAGGATGTTGGCGATTTCCTCGTCCACATCGAGCTTTTCCATGAACAGCTGGCGCGCAACGGCAGACTCGTCCGCCTGCTTTTGCGCAGACTCAGCCGCGTCCATGATGTTGATCTTCCAGCCGGTAAGCTCGGAAGCCAGGCGAACGTTCTGGCCGCCACGGCCGATGGCGATGGCGAGGTTTTCCTCGTCAACCACCACGTCCATGGCGTGCTTTTCCTCGTCCACAACGATGGACGACACATTGGCCGGAGCCAGCGCACCGATCACGAACTGTGCGGGGTCCTCGGACCACAGCACGATGTCCACGCGCTCGCCAGCCAATTCATTGGTGACGGCGTTGACGCGGGTGCCCCGCACGCCGACACAGGTGCCGATGGGATCGACACGCTTGTCATGACTGAGCACGGCGATCTTGGCGCGGCTGCCGGCATCGCGAGCGCAGCTCTTGATCTCCAGCAGGCCCTGCTCGATCTCGGGCACTTCGTTGCGGAACAGCTCGACCATGAACTCCGGCGCCGAACGCGACAGGATGATGGGCGCGCCGCGCAGCGTGGCGTCCACTTCCATGATCATGGCCCGCACGCGGTCGCCGTTGCGCAGGTTTTCCTTGGGGATCATTTCGCTGCGGCGCAGGCGTCCTTCGACACGGCCGGCCTCGACGATGATGTCGCCCTTGTCCATGCGCTTGACGGTGCCCGTGAAGATCCGGTCGCCGCGCGAAAGGAACTCGTTGAGCAGCATTTCGCGCTCGGCATCGCGGATCTTTTGCAGGATGACCTGCTTGGCCGCCATCGCACCGATGCGGCCGATGGGCACCGACTCGATCTCTTCCTCGATGTACTCGCCTTCGGAGATGCCGGGGACGCGGTCCTGTGCGTCCATCAGCATTTCTTCGGCATCGGGGTTTTGCAGGCCCGCATCATCGGGCACCACCAGCCAGCGGCGGAAGGTGTCGTAGTTACCGCTGTCGCGATCGATGGCCACGCGGATGTCCACTTCACCTTGGTACAGCTTCTTCGTGGCTTGGGCCAGGGCCGATTCCACTGCACCGAACACCAAATCGCGCTCCACGTTCTTTTCGCGCGAAATGGCTTCTACCAACATCAACAATTCGCGATTCATGCGACGACTCTCCTATTTCAATCACGCAGAAAGGGGATGGCAATGCCCTTCTGCCCCAATGATTCGACGTACCCTGCCCGCTCCGATCAGACCGGCTTGGCAGAACGCCCCTTGAAATCCACAAGGGGAGCCAGACGCGCCTCGCGCAGCTCCTCCAGCGTGAAACCCAGCGCCTGCAGGGGCGCGGGAACACGCTTCTTGCTGACCCTCTGGCCAGGCTTGACGGGTGGCTCGTCGCTCCAGACGATCTGCCAGCCACCACCTTCGGCACGCTCCAGCGTGCCGCGGAATTTCTTGCGATTGGCGCTGACCTGCCCTTCAGCGGCAGCGCCGATGGGCTCCTTGAGGGTCAGGTCGATGACTTCCCCGACAAAGCGGATGAAGTCCTGCTCATGCCGCAGGGGGCGGTCGATGCCCGGGGAGGAGACCTCGAGGCGCGTGTAATCCGTGCCATCGACCTCCAGCGCGAACTGCAGCTGGCGCGTGATCTTCTCGCAGTCCTCGACTGTCACGAACTGCTCCGGCACCACCGGCTCGCCCTCCACCGGGGGCTGCCAAGGCAAATCAATTGTGACGCGCAACAGCCCGCCTGCCGAGCGTTCTATTTCCACCAGGTCATAGCCCAGACCTGTCACGGTTTGTTCAACGATTTGCTGTAGTGCCACGTGTAATTAAATTCAATCCTGCAAACACAAAAGACCCGGAACGCCCCTGAAACCTTGGCAGCAGCCATGTCCCAACAGCGCCGAGCCCCATGGCAATCCCTAAGGTCGCCCGAAGATCGCCCAAAAAAAAGGGCGGTTGGTACCCGCCCGTTTGGTCGTGAATATGCCATTGTATCCGCAAACGACCTTCAGGCCAAGTTCGCGCCGTACAAAAACAGGCGCTGGCAGGCACTGCGCAAGGCAGCCCAGGCCAGGGCGGACACCCCTCCGCGGGATGCTCAGGCGCCCACGCGCTCAAGCGCCTGCGCCGACTGAAGCCGCCGCAAAAGGGCCTGCGCTTCGGCGGGGTCGGCCGGGGCCGCGCCAGGGTCCTGGGCCAATGACTGCAGCATGCGCGCCACAACGCCCGGCTGGGGCAGCACCGGCCCCAGAAAGCGCGCGCGCTCGCCGTCAGCGATCAGCACAGAGGGAAAGGTTTCGATGTCCAGGTCCCCGGCCACATCCTCGCGGTCCTCGACATCAAGCCAGACGAAGTGCATCTGCGGGAACTGGGTGGCCAGCTCCGCAAACGCGCTCCGGTACTGGTTGCAAACGCCGCACCATTGCGCACACAGGCAAACCACCCACCAGGGGCTGGCTGCCGCGCTGTCGTCCGGCAGCTTGCCGGCCATTGAATCCATGGAAAACCTCTCAGAAACCACGCCCTTCCCGGGCGCGATAAACCTCCATGGTACCGATTTCCGCCGCCTTGTTGCCCCAGGCATTGCGCACATAGCTGGCCACGGCGGCCACCTGTGCGTCAGACAGCACATGGCCAAAGGGCGGCATGCCATGCGGCTGCGGCTGTTGCCGCGTGGACGGGGGATAGCCACCGTCCAGCAGCACCAGCAGCAGGTTGCGCGGCTCGGCCATGGTCACGGAGGCATTGCCGGCCAGCGCAGGAAACGCGCCCGGTGTTCCCTGGCCCTGCGCACCATGGCAGACCGCGCACTGCCGTTCGTACACGGCCCACCCCAAGGCCATCTGCCCAGGCTGCACAGCCTTGATGGCGCCGTGCCCGTCTGTGCCGGCAGATGGGGCAGCAGCGCCCTGCTCCTGCAGATAGGAAGCCAGCGCCTGCAGATCCTGTGGCTGCCAGTGCTGGGTGCTGCGCGCCACGACTTCGGCCATGGGGCCCAGTGCCGAGCCTGAAGGGCCGGACCCCGTCTGCAGCAACTGCACCCAGGCGGATTCCTGGCCGGCGCGCACACCCGCCTCGCCGGGATCGAGCAGCGAAGGCGCATACCAGGACTGCCCTGCCACAAAGCCGCCGGACATGGCCTGGCCGGAGGCACCCAGGCCATTGCGCGGCGCATGGCAGGCCGCGCAATGGCCCAGCCCCTGGGCAAGATAGGCGCCGCGATTCCAGGCCGGGGCCTTCCCTGGCTGGTCCTGCCAATCCTTCGGCGAGAAGAACAGCGCCCGCCAGACGGCCAGCGACCCCTGCCAGCCATAGGGAAAGTCCAGCGCATGCGGCGGCGTCTGCGCGCGCACGGCGGGCAGGCTTTGAAGATAGGCGAACAAGGCGTCCGAATCGGCGCGCGTCACGCGGGTGTAGCTGTCATACGGGAAGGCGGGATACAACAGGCGACCTTCGCGCGAGCGCCCGTTGTGCAGCGCACGCCAGAAGTCCTGCGCCGACCACAGTCCCAAGCCCGTCTCCTTGTCGGAGGTGAGATTGCTGGTGTACAGCGTGCCGAACGCGGTGGGCAAGCCCCGCCCGCCCGCATATTCGGCACCGCCCGCCGCCGTGTGACAGCCAGCGCAGTTGCCTACCCGCGCAAGGTAGGCGCCGCGCTCGACCAGGGCGGCCTGTGTTTCGGTCGATCCCGACCAGCCGCCGTGGCCATAGGCATGAACCCCCTGCTCCCCCCGCAGGTTGAGCCAGACCAGCAGCAGCCCCACCAGGACCAGGGCCAGGACCACAAGAGCCAGCAGGGGCCACCGCCCGCGTACGCTCGCGCTGGCCGGATTTTCCACTTGGACACTCATGGCCTGCCCTCCTGACCGCCCACAGCGGCCACCGCACCGCAGCGCAGCGGCAAGGAGCGCGCCAAGGCCTCGTGCCCTCCCGGCGTCGCCGATGCAGGCCGCGACGACAGCCATGCCGTGACGGCCACGACTTCCTGCGGCGTCAGCGCCTTGGCCACCTGGTCCATGCAATCGGGAGCGGCCGCCTGGCGCTGGCCCGAGCGCCAGGCGCCTATCTGGCTGTTGAGATAGTCGCGTGACAGGCCCAGCAGACCCGGGATATCGTCGCCCGCGCCCATGAGCCGCTGGCCATGGCAGGCAGCACAGGCGGGCAGGCCCCGCTGCGCGTCGCCCTGCAGCACCAGCTGCTCGCCACGCGCGAGGTCGGCGGGCGGCAGCTGCGCCGGCACGGGCGGCGCATAGGGCAGCTCAAGGCTTGCGAAATGCACGGCGATCTGGCGCAGATAGTCGTCCGACATGAATTCGATCAGCCGGTTCATTGCCGGATAGCTGCGGCGCCCCTGCTGGAAATTCTTGAGCTGGCGGTAAAGATAGCCCGCAGGCTTGCCCGCAATGCGAGGAAAGTAGCCGCTGGGTGTGGCCCGTCCCTCGGGACCATGGCAGGCCGTGCAGGCCAGTACCCTGGACGCCATGGAGCCCACATCGGGCAGAGGCGCACTGACCACGGCGGGGGGCAGGTCCGCCATCGGCACGCCCGGTGCCGGCTGGGCGGACTGCGCCATCACGCCGCATGCACAGGCCGCCAGCCATGCGCCCAGCAAGCTCCTTGCCCCCTTGACGCCTGAAAGCCCTGTCCCGTACCGCCATCGCCTGCCATGTGCCATGTCCGACGCCTCCTGTTGCGTCCTGCCGACGCGCGAATGTAGTAAACCCGTCACAAGATGCCAGTCCAGCAGGAAAAGGCCCATCGGTTGAGACCCTGCCATGACCGGGCTATGCTGGCTTCTGGCTTGTCCAGAACATCGCCCGCAAGGGCTGGAGGACGGAAATTCATGGAATACAAGGACTACTACCGCATCCTGGCCGTGGACCGGCAGGCCAGTGCTGACGAGATCAAGAAGGCCTACCGCAAGCTGGCGCGCAAGTACCACCCGGACATCAGCAAGGAAGCGGATGCCTCGCAACGCATGGCCGAGATCAATGAAGCCAACGCCGTGCTGTCCGATCCCGAAAAGCGTGCGGCCTACGACGCGCTGGCCGATGCGCCCCGCCGCAGCGCAGGCGCCGGCGGATTCCAGCCGCCACCGGACTGGGAAGGTCAGGACTTCCACTTTCGCAGCGGCGATGGCGCCATGCCGGACGGCGATGCGGATTTCAGCGAATTCTTCTCGCAGATGTTCGGCCAGGGCGCCCGCGCGCGCCATGCGGGCGGCGGGCAGCACCGACCTCCACCCGACCTGCGGGGGCAGGACCAGCACGCCAGCATCGAGCTGGACCTGCTGGACAGCTACCACGGCGCCCAGCGCAGCCTGCACCTGCGCAGCACGGTGCTGGATGAGGACGGGCGGCCGGTGGCGCGGGACAAGGAATTGCAGGTCAGCATTCCCAAGGGCGTGCGCGAGGGCCAGATGATCCGCCTGGCAGGCCAGGGCGGCCAGGACCTGGGCAAGGGTCCTGCAGGCGACCTGCTGCTGCAGGTGCATCTGCGCCACGACCCGCGCTGGTGGGCCGAGGGCAAGGACGTCTATCAGCCCATCGCGCTCGCGCCCTGGGAAGCCGCGCTGGGCGGCACGGTCCGTCTCGCCACGATTGCCGGCGAATTCGATGTCGGCATCCCTGCCGGCAGCCGCGCCGGCCGCAAGCTGCGGATCAAGGGCAAGGGCTTGCCCGCCGCCACGCCAGGCGATCTGTATCTGGTGCTGGGCATCAGCCTGCCGGAGCCGCAGACCGACGCCCAGCGAAAGGCCTATGAGGCACTGGCCCAGGCCTTCCCCTCGTTCGATGCCCGCCAGCAAGGCACGGGCCAAGGAGCCTCGCGATGAGCACGCCGCTGTATCCCTTCTACGAACCTGCAGAACTGCTGGATGAAGGCGCACTGGATCTGCACGATCTCGCCCGCCACTGCCAGCGCAACACCGACTGGGTGGTGGAGCGTGTGCAGACCGGCGTGCTGTACTGCGAAAACGAGCCGCCGGGCGAAGCGACCGCACCGCAGGCACAGTGGCGCTTCAGCAGCCACATGCTGGTGCGTGCGCGCCGCATTGCCCATCTGGAGCACAGCTTCGATGCCGACCCTCAACTGGCCGCGCTGACGGCGGACCTGATCGAGGAAGTGCAGATGCTGCGCCGCAAGCTCCAGGCACTGCAGCACTGAGCGCATTCGCCCCAAAAGCAAAAGCCCTCTTTCGAGGGCTCTTGCTTTCAGAACGCGGCCGCAGCAGGCATGCATGCGGCCCGCCGTGCTCAGCGGTGACGCTTGCCGGGGTTCTTCTTGGTATGGGTGTGGGCGCCACGGGCGCGGCTCACGCGCTGGCCACGGCCGGGCGTCGGCAGGGTGACGCCGTTGGGCAGGGGAGGCTGGGGAGTGAACTTGCGGTCGGCTTCGGTAACGATCTTGTTGCCCATGGCATTTCCTTCTTCAAAAAAATGAGAACGCGCAATTAGGCCATAGACCTGCAGGCCCGCGCATAAAAAAACACATGGCCTGCTCCGGCATAGGGAAAGTTCCTGCGTTGCGCAGCCCGCACAGCCGCAGTTCCGGCAGCGCCGGCCTACACCGCGGCCCGGCGTTCTGTCCTAAAGTAGGAGCACGCTGCCAAGCGCACATGATGCCCCTGGCATGCGCTCTGCCTGAACACGGAGTTCCGCACGATGTCACCCCGCCAACCACGCACAGAAGTCACCACCCCGTCCACACCCCGCCCTGCCTGGGTTCGGCCCGCGGCAGGCCTGGCTGGGCTTGCCGTCGGGGCCGCTGCAGCCGCCTTGCTTTGGAAGGGCCTGCGCAACCCGCCCATTCCTGCCACAGTGGAGCCCGTACGCGGCTGGGACATCCAGCGCTACATGGGCCGCTGGTACGAGGTGGCCCGCATAGACCACCGCTTCGAAAAAGGCCTGGAGCGCACCCAGGCCGAATACACGCCGCTTCCCGATGGAAGCGTGCATGTGCTGAACCGGGGCTACGACGCAGGCCGCCGGCGCTGGAAGTCCGCTGAAGGCAAGGCCCGCACGGTGCATGGCCCCGGCGTTGCGGCGCTCAAGGTCTCGTTCTTCGGACCGTTCTACGGCGGCTACAACGTGGTGGCCCTGGATGCCGACTACCGCTGGGCCATGGTGGTCGGCTCGGACCTGCGCTATTTCTGGATTCTTTCGCGCACCCCTGAACTGCCCGATGGCGTGGCAGCGCGCCTGCTGGCCCAGGCCCGGCTGCTGGGCGTGCCCGTGGACAAGGTGCAGTGGATTCTTCAGGACGGGGTCAATCCCACAGGCAGCTGGTAGCGGCCCGGCGGCAGGCCGGCGAACTCAGAACCCTTCGGGCATGCCGTCACCCGAAAAGCCAGCAGCCTCCACCAGCCGCTGGGTATAGGACTCACGCGGCGCGCCCAGCACCTGGGCCACGGGGCCGGATTCGACGATGGCACCATCCTTCATCACCACCACGTCATGGGCCATGGCGCGGATCACGTCCACATCGTGCGTGATGAGCAGATAGGCCAGGCCACGTTCGCGCTGCAGCCGCTGCAGCAGGCCCAGCACCTGCTGCTGAATGGTCACATCCAGCGCACTGGTGGGCTCGTCAAGCACCAGCACTTCAGGCTCCAGCACCAGGGCACGCGCAATGGCGATACGCTGGCGCTGGCCCCCGGAGAACTCATGCGGATAGCGATCGAGCAGACCGGGGAACTGCTCATCCGTCAGCCCGACGGCAGACAGCATGTCCACGACACGGTCACGGCGCTGCCGCCCCGTGAGCGCCGGGGCGTGCACGCGCAGGCCCTCGCCAACGATCTGCTCCAGCGTCAGCCGTGGCGACAGCGATGAATACGGGTCCTGGAACACCACTTGCACCTTGCGCCGCAGCGCAAGATTGGCCGGCGAGTTGCGCGTGGCCGGCTGCCTCCAGGCCTGGCCAGCGATGCGCAGCTGGCCTTCATGCGGCAGCAGTCCCAGCACGGCCTGGGCCAGCGTGGACTTGCCCGAGCCCGACTCCCCGACCACACCCACGGTGCGCCCGGGCATCAGGTCCAAGTCGGCGGACTGCACGGCAACAAAACGCCCCTGGCCAAACCAGCCGCGCACGCCCGTCAACGGCACCGGGTAGCTGACCTTGAGGCCCTGCGCATGGACCAGCGGCTCGGGAGCCGCCCCCGGTATACCGGCCTGCGCCTCGACCAGATCGCGGCGCGGCACACTGGCCAGCAGCTTGCGCGTGTAGGCATGGCGCGGAGCTGCCATGACCGCCGGCACCTCGCCCTGCTCCACCAGCTGCCCGCGCTCCATCACCGCCACGCGATCGGCAAAGCGCCGCACCAGGTGCAGGTCGTGGGTGATCATCAGCACGGCCATGCCGGTCTGGCGTTGCAGGTCATCGAGCAATTGCAGGATCTGTCCGCGCAGCGTGACGTCAAGCGCCGTGGTCGGCTCATCGGCCAGCAGCAGGCGCGGGCTGCTGGCCAGTGCCATGGCGATCATGGCGCGCTGACGCTGGCCGCCGCTGAGCTGATGCGGAAAGGCGCGGGCACGGCGCACGGGCTCGGCAATGCCCGTGGTCGCCAGCAGTTCGGCCGCCTGGGCCAGGGACTGCGCCCGCGTCAGCCCCTGCTTGAGGCGCAGCACCTCGCCCACCTGTTCGCCCACGGTCATCAGCGGATTGAGCGCCGTCATGGGCTCCTGGAAGATCATGGCCACGTCGCCGCCGCGCACGGCCCGCATCTCGCGCTCGGGCAGGCGCAGGAGGTCGCGGCCGTCGAAAAGCGCCTGCCCGCCCTGCTGGGCGTCACCGGCCAGCCGCAGCAGGGACAGCGCCGTGATGGTCTTGCCCGAACCGGACTCACCCACCAGCGCCAGCTTCTCACCGGCCGCCAGATCGAAGCTCACGCCGTGCACCACGTCCTTGCTGCCAAAGCGCACGCGCAGGTTGCGCACAGACAGCAGCGTCCGGCCGCGACCGGGGGCGGAAGGCATGTCCATTGCCGGCTGCTCTGCGTTCATGCGGCGTCCTTCGCATCAACGGCCGGGGCTGCATCGGTGGCAGCGGCCTTGCGCGGGTCCAGGGCATCGCGCAGCGCATCGCCCATGAAGGTCAGCAGCAGCAGCGTCACCACCAGCACCGCAAAGGTGGACAGCGAGATCCACCAGGCATCGATGCTGTTCTTGCCCTGGCTCAGCAGCTCGCCCAGGCTGGGCGTATCGGGCGGAACGCCCAGGCCCAGGAAATCAAGCGAAGTCAGCGCCAGGATGGCTGCACTCATGCGAAACGGCAAAAAGGTGACCACGGGCGTCATGCTGTTGGGCAGCAGATGGCGCCAGATCAGCGCGCCATTGCCCACGCCCAGCGCACGCGCCGACTTCACGTAGTCGAGCTGGCGGTTGCGCAGGAATTCGGCCCGCACATAGTCCGACAGCCCCATCCAGCCGAACAGCGACAGCAGCACCAGCAGCAGCGAGACGCTGGGCGCCAGCACCGCGCTGAAGATGATCAGCAGATACAGCTCGGGCATGGAGCCCCAGATCTCGATGAAGCGCTGAAACGCCAGATCGGTCCTGCCGCCGAAAAAGCCCTGGATGGCCCCCGTCACCACGCCCAGCACCACGCCGGAGGCCGTCAGCGCCAGCGCAAACAGCACGCTCACGCGAAAGCCGTAGATCAGTTGCGCCAGCAGATCGCGCCCGCGATCATCCGTGCCCAGCAGGTTCTCGCGCGAGGGCGGCGCCGGATTGGGCAAGCTCGCAAAGTAGTTGAGTGCCTGCGGCCCGTAGGGATTGAGCGTGTACAGCGCCCAGTTGCCACCCTGGCTCAGGCGATCCCGGATGTAGGGATCCAGATAGTCGGCCGCCGTCTCGAAGTCGCCGCCGAAGGTCTTCTCGGAATAATCGTTCCACAGCGGCCAGTAGGTCTGGCCTTCGTAGCGCACCACCAGGGGCCGGTCGTTGCTGATCAGCTCGGCGCCCAGGCTCAGCACCACCATCACGCAAAAAGCGACCAGGCTCCAATATCCCAGCCGATTGCGCCTGAACCGCAGCCAGGCCCGCCGCGCCGGCGAAACCGCCGCCGCCGCCAGCGGTGCAGGCGCCCCAGCCCCCGGCAGCCCCGTTCCAGAAACCACAACGGATTGCATTTCAGTGTCCATGTCGCTCCAGGAAACGAAGCCCGGCGCCACGCGCCGCCCGTCCGCCCCCCGTGATACAGGGCGCCGTGCATACCGGGCAAGCCGCGAAGCGGCTCGGAAGGTACCTAGTCAAACCGTACACGCGGATCCACCCACACATAACAAAGATCGCTGACCAGCTTGGTCACCAGGCCGATCAGCGTGAACAGGTACAGCGTGCCCAGCACCACGGGATAGTCGCGCCGTATCACGCTGTCATAGCTGAGCAGGCCCAGGCCGTCCAGCGAGAACAGCGTTTCTATCAGCAGCGAGCCCGTGAAGAAGGCACCGATGAAGGCGGCCGGAAAGCCGGTGACGATGGGAATCAGCGCATTGCGCAGCACATGCCGATAAAGCACCTGCCGCTCCGACAGGCCCTTGGCGCGGGCTGTCAGCACATATTGCTTGCGGATCTCTTCCAGAAAGGCATTCTTGGTGAGCATGGCGGTGATGGCGAAGCTGCCCGCCACCATGGCCGTGACCGGCAGCGCGATATGCCATAGATAGTCCACGATGCGCGCGCCCCAGGACAGCTCATCCCAGTTGGCCGAGGTCAGCCCGCGCAGCGGAAACCATTGCAGCTGCCCGCCGAAGATCACCAGCAGCGCCACGCCCAGCACAAAGCCCGGAATCGCATAGCCCACCAGGATCAGCAGCGTGGTGAAGAAGTCGAAACGCGAGCCGGCACGCACGGCCTTGGCAATGCCCAGGGGCACGGCCACGAGGTAGCTGATGAAAAAGGTCCACAGGCCCAGGCTGGCCGAGACCGGCAGCTTCTCCTTGATCAGCTGCCAGACATCCTTGTTCTGAAAGAAACTGCGCCCCAGATCGAACCGCGCGAACTGCCCGAGCATCTGGAAGAAGCGCTCATGGGCCGGCTTGTCAAACCCGTAGAGGGCCTTGATCTGCTCTATGCGCTGGGGGTCCACCCCCTGGTTGCCACGGTAGGCCAGGCCACCGCCTTCGCCGCCACGGCCAACGCTGGCCTTGGCTTCGGCAAGGTACTGCTCCACCGGGCCACCGGGCACGAACTGCACGACCACGAAGGTCAGCAGCAGCACGCCCAGCAGGGTCGGCACCATCAGCAGCAAGCGTTTGAGTATGTAGGCCCACATAAGAAGTCCTGCATTATGTCGATTGCCGGGGGCACCCCGGCCCGGGAGCGTGCCCATCATGCAACGGATCGCAACGATGCGGCGGCAGCGCCCGCTCATGGAGGCGGCGCGGTCAGCACCGGCATGCGGGCCCACCAGGTATCCATGGCCCAGCTCTCGCCCTTCGCGTAGGCGGGAACCACGGCGGGCCGCACCAGCCGCCAGGAGTCGTAGACCATGCGGTGCGTTCCCGCGCTCCACTGCGGAATCAGGTAGTGTCCATGCGCGATGACACGCTCCAGTGCGTGGCACGCGGGCAACAGCTGCGCCTCGGTCTTGGCCTCGGTCATGCGCCGGATCAAGGCATCGACGGCGGGATTCTTGACTCCGGGAAAATTGCCCGAGCCGTCCGTGTCCGCCGCCCGACTGCCGAACAGGTCGGCGAATTCCTGGCCCGGGTTGTTCGTGCCCTGGTAGGCAATGGAGATGATGTCGTAGTCGAACTTCTCCACGCGCTGCTGGTACAGCGCGAAGTCCGCCGAACGAAAGCGCAGCCGTATGCCCAGCTTTTCCAGATTGCGTATCCAGGGCGAGACCTGGCGTATGCCCGACTCGCTGCTGTCCAGGTACTCCAGCTCCATGGCCTGGCCCCGCGCATTGCGCAGCACGCCATCCTGAATGGTCCAGCCGGCATCGGCCAGCAATTGCCGCGCCTGGCGCAGGTTGGCACGCAGCGAGTTGTTGCCATCGGTGCGCGGCGGCTCGGCCATGGGGCCGAAAGCCTCCGGCGGAATGCTCTTGCGCAGGGGCTCCATGAGCGCCAGCTCCTCTGGCGAGGGCTCGCCATGGGTCTCGCAGGCCGTGTTGCCGAACAGCCCGCGCACGCGCTGGTAGGAGCCGTAGAACATCTGCCGGTTCATCCATTCGTAGTCCAGGGCCAGGTCCAGCGCACGGCGAACGCGCACGTCCTGCAGCAAAGGGCGCCGGGTGTTGAGCACATAGCTCTGGAACCCCGAGGGCAGCTTGTTGCTGAATTCGCCCTTGACCAGCTCGCCCCGGTCGAAGCGCTTGCCGTACAGGCGCCGCGCCCAGTCGCCGGCGCTGTAAAAACGCATCAGGTCGAACTCGCCGGCCTTCAGCGCTTCCAGCTTCGCCGTGTTGTCGCGGTAGATTTTGACGGAGATGCGGTCGAAATTGGCCGTGCCCACGCGCGCGGGCAGATCGCGCCCCCAGTAGTCCGGGTCGCGCACATAGGTGATGTCCTTGCCGAAGCGCACAGGTCCTATCCTGTAGGGCCCACTGCCGATGGGCGTATCCGTCACCACCTGGTCGAAGGGCTTGGGCTTGCCGTTTTCCATGCCCCAGTCGCGGCTGAAGACGGGAATGGCGCCCACAACCAGCGGCAGTTCCCGGTTCGGCTGCTTGAAGCGAAAGCGCACCGTGCGTTCATCCAGCACGTCGACCCCCGCCACATCGAAGAACAGCGATCGGTAGCCAGGCAATGCGTGCGGCCCCACCAGCGTGTCATAGCTGAACTTGACATCGGCAGCCAGCACGGGCTTGCCGTTGTGAAAGCGCGCTTGCGGCCGCAGCCGGAACGTGGCCGACAGGCCGTCGGGGGCAGCCTGCACATCCTCTGCCAGCAGTCCGTAGCCCGTGGCGGTCTCGTCCAGCGAGGGCCACAGCAGGGTGTCGAACATCAGTTCGGCCAGATAGGCCGGAGACGATCCCTTGATGGTGAACGGGTTGTACTTGTCAAAGGTGGAGATGCGCAGGTTGCTCACCAGGCGCAGCTCGCCGCCCTTGGGGGCCTTGGCGTTGACATAGTCGAAATGGCTGAAGCCCTCGGCATAGCGGGGCTCTCCCCACAGGGCATAGGCATGCGAGCCCCACGCCGGCACACACGCCGAGGCCAGCAGCAGCGAAGAAATCATCCAATGGCGCATGCGACAATTCTGCACCACGCAGCCAGCCGCCCGCTGGCAAACGCTGACGCGGGGCCCCGCCTTCGCCGCCAGCTGCTGCGCACTTCCACTCACTTCCTCTGGAGAACAACAATGGGCTTTCTCGCCGGTAAAAAACTGCTGATCACGGGCGTTCTGTCCAACCGCTCCATCGCCTACGGCATCGCCAAGGCCTGCCACGCACAGGGCGCGGAGCTGGCGTTCAGCTATGTAGGCGAGCGCTTCAAGGACCGCATCACCGAATTCGCTGCAGAATTCGACTCCAAGCTGATCTTTGACTGCGACGTGGCCGACGACGCCCAGATCGACAAGCTGTTCGCCGACCTGGGCGCCACCTGGGGCAAGTTCGACGGCTTCGTGCACAGCATCGGCTTCGCGCCGCGCGAGGCCATCGCCGGCAACTTCCTGGAAGGCCTGTCGCGCGAGGGCTTCAAGATCGCGCACGACATCAGCGCCTACAGCTTCCCCGCGATGGCCAAGGCGGCCCTGCCTTACCTCAATGACAAGTCCTCGCTGCTGACGCTGTCGTACCTGGGCGCGCTGCGCTCCATCCCCAACTACAACACCATGGGCCTGGCCAAGGCATCGCTGGAAGCCTCGGTGCGCTACCTGGCCGAGGCCGTGGGCCGCACGGCAGACGGCCGCGCCATCCGCGCCAACGGCATCTCGGCCGGCCCCATCAAGACGCTGGCCGCATCGGGCATCAAGGACTTCGGCAAGCTGCTGGGCCGCGTGGCCGATGCATCGCCGCTGCGCCGCAACGTGACCATCGAGGATGTGGGCAATGTGGCCGCCTTCCTGCTGTCGGACCTGGCCTCGGGCGTGACGGCCGAGATCACCTACGTGGACGGCGGCTTCAGCCAGACTGCAGGCCTGTCGGCCGACCAGGTCTAAGCGGCCACCGCCGCCCGACCGGCCCCGCAGGCATTGCCGCCTGCGGGGTTTTTTTTCGCCCGGAACCCACGACTGCGGGTCCTGCCTGCACGCGCAAGGAAATACACATCGGCTTGACTGAGGTCATTTTTGTTTTGAATGAGAATGATTCTCATGAATAATACAATTCTCAGATCAATATCAAGGAATCTCTGAAACCCTCGGAGCCAGCAGAGATGCAAGCAACCCCTGACCTCAGCCTGCCCTCTCCCGTTCCAGCCCCCATCGATGCTGCACTGCAGGCCTCGTCCCGGGTCTTCGACATCGCGGCAACGGCCCTGCCCTCGCGGCTGGCGCACTGACTGCAGGTCTCGCCCCCCACACGCCTTACGACGCACCGATTTCCCCCGTAGTCCCTGAAAGAAACCACATGAGCAACTACACCCTGCCTCCCCTGAACTACGCCTACGACGCGCTGGAGCCCCATATCGATGCGCAGACCATGGAGATCCACTACACCAAGCACCATCAGGCCTATGTGAACAACCTGAATGCCGCACTCAAGGACACGCCGCACGGCAGCCAGCCCGTGGAGCAGCTGATCGCCGACCTGTCCCTGCTGCCCGAAGGCGTGCGCGGCGCCGTGCGCAACAACGGCGGCGGCCATGCCAACCACAGCCTGTTCTGGACCGTGATGGCCCCGGCAGACCAGGGTGGCGGAGGCGCCCCCTCGGGCGAACTGGCCCAGGCCATCGACAGGGAGCTGGGGGGCTTCGATGCCTTCAAGGCCGCCTTCACCCAGGCCGCGCTCACGCGCTTTGGCAGCGGCTGGGCGTGGCTCGTGGTGGGCAAGGACGGCAAGCTGGCCGTGGAAAGCAGCGGCAACCAGGACAGCCCGCTGATGGCCGGCATCGGCTCCGGAGCCACCCCCATCCTGGGCCTGGACGTGTGGGAACACGCCTACTACCTCAAGTACCAGAATCGCCGCCCCGAATACATCGCGGCGTTCTACAACGTAGTCAGCTGGGCCGAAGTGGCCCGCCGCTACGCCGCAGCCCGCGGCTGATCGGCCAAGCCTGCCCGCCAACGCCCCAACCCATTCCCGACCAGCATGGATCTGCCACAACGCTTCCGCTCCAAGACCAGCGTACGGTCAAACATCCGCCTGTGGATCGGCCTGGCCATCATGATGGCCGGCGCCTGGGCGCTCACCAGCCAGTTCTGGGCCTATGCCCAGAACCATCCGGTGGTCTTCCAGGCTCTGGCCGGCGGCTCGGCAGCCGCGCTGGCGACAGCCCTGGGCACCGTGCCCGTGATGCTGTCCCAGCGCCTGTCCGAGCGCACGCAGGACACCTTGTTCGGCTTTGGCGCCGGCGTCATGCTGGCGGCCTGCGCCTTCTCGCTGATCCTGCCGGGGCTGGAAGCGGTGCGTACGCAGGGCCTTTTTGGGGGCGGGGGCTGGGCGGCAGGCGCTGTCATCGGCACGGCAATCCTGCTGGGCGGCGCGGCGCTCATGCTCATGGACCGGCTGCTGCCGCACGAGCACTTCATCAAGGGCCGCGAAGGCCTGGACCCGCAAGGCGCGCGCAAGCTGCAGCGCACCTGGCTGTTCGTCTTTGCCATTGCCCTGCACAACCTGCCCGAAGGCCTGGCCATCGGCGTGGGCTATGCGGGCAACGACGGACTGCGCGCCAATGCGCTGGCCACAGGCATTGCCATCCAGGATGTGCCCGAGGGCCTGGTGGTCGCCGTGGCCCTGCTGGCTGCGGGCTACAAGCGCAGCTTTGCCGTGGCGCTGGGCATGGCATCGGGCCTGGTGGAGCCGCTGGGCGCCGTGCTGGGCGCAGTCATCGTCAGCGGCTCGGCCGCGCTGCTTCCCTGGGGCCTGGGCTTTGCGGCAGGCGCCATGCTCTTCGTGATCAGCCACGAGATCATTCCCGAGTCGCACCGCAAGGGCCACGAGGCCTTTGCCACGGGCGGCCTCATGCTGGGCTTTGTGCTGATGATGGTGCTGGACACGGCGCTGGGCTGAGTCCGCGCACCGCGCACGCCTGGCTCAGGGCAGCAAGAGCCCCAGCTCCCGCGCCGCCGCCAGCACATGGCGGGCGTGGCGCTCCTCGTAGCGGTGGGCTGGCATGGTCAGTGTCAGTGCCGCTGCCAACTCTCCATCGCGCTTGAAGACCGGGGCAGAAATCCCGGCGATCTCCCGGTGCCTGTCTCCCACCATGGCGCAGTAGCCATCGGCGCGCACGCGGGCCAGCTGCGTGCGGCTGCCGCCGCGCGATGCGGCGTACAGCTCGGCATCGAACGCGGACAGCACCCGCCCGCCCGCACCCTGCCCCAGCGGCAGCAGATCGCCGGTGCGCGCATGGTCGCGCACGGGGTGGGGCGAATCCACGCGGTACAGGCACAGCCGGTCCTGCCCCTGGCGCACGTGGTAGGCCGCACTCTCGCCCGTGGCCTGCACCAGGGTACGCAGCACGGGCATGACCACGCTGTCCAGCGAGAAATGCCGGGCATATACGGTGTTCAGCCGTGCCACGGCCGGCCCCACGGCATAGCGGCCATCATCCAGGCGCAACACCCAGCCGCCATGTTCGAGCGAAGCCAGCAGCCGCAGCACGGTGCTCTTGTACAGGCGCGTGCGTTCCGACAGCTGGGCCAGCGTCAGCCCGTCATCTCCGTCGCGAAAGGCGGCCAGCAGGCTCAAGGCCCGGTCCACCGCAGCCACGCCGCCCGGCGCGGCGTTCTCGTCGGCTACCGATTCCGTCACTGATTTGCGAGGCATATCGAAGGCACCCAAGGGAAAACCCCAGGCACGCAGGCTTGACGATGGCGCGTGCAGCAGGGAATATTTCAATAGAGAGAATCAAGTTCTATCTATTAGAACGACTCAAGCAACTGATGTCAACAGGCGAATCCTGCGGTCATCGCCACCCACCACCGAATGTCCCTGCCCATGTCCTCCCACCGTTTTGACGTACTCATCAGCGAAGTCGGCCCGCGCGATGGCCTGCAGTCCGTGGCCTCCACCATGTCCACAGCGCACAAGCTGGCGTGGATCGACGCCCTGGCCCATGCGGGCCTGCAGGAGATCGAGGTCGGCTCCTTCGTCTCGCCCAAGCTGCTGCCCCAGATGGCCGACGCGGCCGAGGTGGTCGCCCACGCCATCACGCTGCCCGGCGTCACCGTGATGGCCCTGGTCCCCAATCTGCGCGGTGCCGAGGCTGCGCTGCGCGCCGGCGTCCACAAGGTCACGCTGCCCGTATCGGCCAGCCCCGCGCACTCCATGGCCAATGTGCGCAAGACCCCCATGCAGATGGTGGACGAGGTGCGGGCCATTGCCGCGCTGCGCGACGAGATCGCACCGCATGCCCTGATCGAGGCGGGCATCTCCACGGCCTTCGGCTGCACGCTGCAGGGCCTGGTGCCCGAGGACGAAGTGATTGCACTGGCCCTGGCCTGCGTGGCAGCCGGCGCCGACGAATCGGGCCTGTCCGACACCACGGGCATGGCCAACCCGGCCCAGGTGCGGCGCCTGTTCACACGGCTGCGCGCCGAGCTGGGCGAACATGCAGGCGCGGCCCACATGCACAATACGCGCGGCCTGGGCCTGGCCAACTGCCTGGCCGCCTACGAGGCTGGCGCGCGCACCTTCGATGCCTCGCTGGCCGGCCTGGGTGGCTGCCCGTACGCGCCCGGTGCCTCGGGCAACGTGGTCACCGAAGACCTGGTCTTCATGTTCGAGGCCATGGGCATCCGCACCGGCGTGGACATCGATCGCCTGATCGCCGCCCGCCAGCCGCTGGCCGCTGGCCTGCCCGGCGAGGAGCTGCACGGCATGACGCCGCTGGCCGGACTGCCCAAGGGCTTTGCGCCCCACCCCTACGCACCGGCCTGAGCCGCGGCGACAACCCATTCATTCATTCACCGTTTCCCATGAGCCAACCCACCTCCCCCGACACGGCCGCAGGCCAGGCCACGCCACTGCCCTACGCAGGCATCCGCGTGGTCGAGTTCACCCACATGGTCATGGGCCCGTCCTGCGGCATGATGCTGGCCGACCTGGGCGCCGAAGTCATCAAGGTCGAGCCCGTGGGCCACGGCCGCGACGGCGATGCCACGCGCAAGCTGCTGGGTTCGGGCTCGGGCTTTTTCCCGCTGTTCAACCGCAACAAGAAGAGCGTGACGCTGGACCTGCAGACCGAGGAAGGCAAGCAGGCCGCGCTGCGCCTGATCGCCACGGCCGACGTGGTCTGCGAGAACTTCAAGCCCGGCACCATGCGCAAGCTGGGGCTGGACTACGACAGCCTCAAGGACCGCTTCGAGCGCCTCATCTACGTGAGCCACAAGGGCTTTCTGCCAGGCCCCTACGAGCACCGCACGGCGCTGGACGAGGTGGTGCAGATGATGGGCGGCCTGGCCTACATGACGGGCCGCCCCGGCGACCCGCTGCGCGCCGGTGCCAGCGTCAACGACATCATGGGCGGCATGTTCGGCGCCATGGGCGCGATGGCTGCCCTGGCCCAGCGCGAGAAGACCGGGCGCGGCCAGGAAGTGCAAAGCGCACTGTTCGAGAACAACATCTTCCTGGTCGCCCAGCACATGATGCAGTTCGCCGTCACCGGCAAGCCGGCCGCGCCCATGCCGGCACGCATCTCGGCCTGGGCCATCTACGACGTGTTCGAGGTCCAGGGCGGCGAGCAGATCTTCCTGGCCGTGGTCAGCGACGGCGCCTGGCGCCTGTTCTGCGATGCCTTCGGCCTGGGCGAGCTGCGCGACGATCCGCGCCTTGGCAGCAACAACGACCGCGTGCTGGCGCGCAGCTGGCTGATGCCGCTGCTGCGCGAGAAGATGGCCCCGCACAGCGCCGCCCACATTGCCGAGGTCTTCGAGAAGAACGGCCTGCCCTTCGCCCCCATCGCACGCCCGCAGGACCTGCTGCAAGACCCGCACCTGAACGCCACGGGCGCGCTGGCCCCCATCACCCTGCCCGATGGCCGCGAGACCAAGACCGTGCTGCTGCCCTTCACGCTGGACGGCAAGCGCCTGGATGTGCGCCTGTCGCCCCCGCGCCTGGGCGAGCACAGCCTGGAGATCCTCACCGCACTGGGCTACAGCAGCGAGCAGGCCCTGGCCCTGGCCCGGGGCGAGGCCACCGACAGCCACGCCAAGGCCTCCCATTGATGCCAGGCTGAGCCACTGAAGCCGCCGCCGTCCACCCGACGCGCGGCGCCCCTGCAACCTTGCACCCCATCCACCCCACACCGGACGACGCTTGCCGCGCGCCCGGCGGGGAGGCCTTTTCCCAAAAATTCCCGGAGACAACACCATGCCCGCCATCCACCGCAACCCGGCCGCCCAAAACCGGACACAGACACTGACCCAGGCCCGCCCTTGTTCCGCCCCGCGCCGCCAGTTGTTGCTGTGCGCCCTGCCCGCATTGGCTGCCGCCCTGCTCCCCCTGGCGGCCCAGGCCCAGCCCGGCAACTGGCCCTCGCGCGCCGTGCGCATGGTCGTGCCCTACACGCCGGGCGGCGGCACGGACGCGGTCGCGCGCCAGATCAGCGAGCGCGTGGGCACGCTGAACCAATGGACCGTGGTGGTGGACAACAAGCCCGGCGCGGGCGGCAACATCGGGCTGGATGCGGTGGCCAAGTCCGCGCCGGATGGCTATACCTTCGGCATGGGCCAGACCGCCAACCTCGCCATCAACCCCGCCCTGCTGCCCAGCATGCCCTTCAACCCCCGCACCGACCTGATCCCCGTGGCCCTGGTCGCCGCCCAGCCCACGGTGCTGGTCGTGCCGCAGGACTCGCCATGGAAATCGGTGCAGGACCTGGTCAAGGCCGCCAAGGCCGACCCGGGCGGCATCCGCCAGGGACTGGCATCGACGGGCACGGTGGGCCACCTGGCCGGCGAGATGCTGGCCTTCAAGGCCGGCATCCAGGTGCTCAACGTGCCCTACAAGGGCGCAGCGCCGGCCGTGACCGACCTGCTGGGCAAGCAGACGCACTACATGTTCGGCACGCCCCAGGCCGTCTATCCGCTGCTCAAGGGCGGCAAGCTGCGCGCCCTGGCAGTGACCTCGGCCAGGCGCCTGCCCATCCTGCCGGAGGTACCCACCGTGGCCGAGTCGGGCTATGCAGGCTTCGAGGCCGTGGACTGGAAGCTGATCGTCGCGCCCAAGGGCACGCCGGCCGCCGTCGTGCAGAAGATGAATACCGCCGTGAACGCGGCCCTGCAGCAGCCCGCCGTGCAGCAGCAACTGCAGGCCGAGGGCAGCACGGCCCTGGGCGGCAGCATGCAGGACGCGGCCCGGTACCTGCTCAAGGAGCAGACGGACTGGGCCGCGCTGATCCGCGATGCCAGGATCCGCCTGGAGTGAGCGGCAAACAGCGGGCAAGAAAAAAGGCGCGGCGCCCCTTGCGGGCACCGCGCCTTTTTGACGGGCCGTCGTCAGCCGGCCAGCCGATCAGATCGTGCGGCCGAAGGGGCCATCATCGCCCACCTGCACCATCTTGCGGCCACGCGCCGGCTTGGCAGCCGTGCCGACTTCCGGCGCCGACCCGGCCTTGCGGGCCGCTGCGGGGCGCTTGGCCGGCGCCTTGACGGCAGCAGCCTTCACGGCCTTTTTGGCAGCGGGCTTTGCCGCAGCCTTGGCAGCCGGCTTGGCCGCCGCCTTGGCCGCTGCGGATTTTCCGGCCACAGACTTGCCGGCAGCCGGCACCTTGCGGGCAGGAGCGGCCTGGGCCACGCAGTCGGCGTAGTAGCGCACCTCGCCGTCCGCGTCCTCCAGCTCCACCAGGCCGTGGATGTCGGTCTCGAAGCCAGGGCACTCCTTGGCGAACTCACGCGCGAACAGCAGGTAATCCACGATCTTGCGGTTGAACACCTCGCCGGGGATCAGCAGCGGAATGCCGGGCGGGTACGGCGTGACCAGGCCCACGGTGATGCGGCCTTCCAGGTGGTCGATTTCCACGCGCTCGGTCTTGCGGTGCGCGATGTGGGCGTAGGCATCGCTGGGCTTCATCGCGGGCTTGAGGTCCGACAGATACATCTCGGTCGTCAGGCGGGCGATGTCGTACTTGGCGTACAGCTCGTGCACGTGCTGGCACAGGTCGCGCAGGCCCATGCGCTCGTAGCGGCGGTGCTGCTGGCAGAACTCGGGCAGGATGCGTGCCAGCGGCTGGTTGCGGTCGTAGTCGTCCTTGAACTGCTGCAGCGCCGTCAGCATGGTGTTCCAGCGGCCCTTGGTGATGCCGATGGTGAACATGATGAAGAACGAGTACAGGCCCGTCTTCTCCACCACCACGCCGTGCTCGGCCAGGTACTTGGTCACGATGGAGGCCGGGATGCCCGTGTCCGAGAAATCGCCGTCCAGGTCCAGGCCCGGCGTCACGATGGTGGACTTGATCGGGTCCAGCATGTTGAAGCCGTCGGCCAGTTCGCCAAAGCCGTGCCAGTTGTCGAACTCCTTGCCGTTCTTGGCCTTGGAGCGCTTGGGCGCCGCGTCCTGGCCGCGGATGATCCAGTCCTGGGCCGAGCCGACGCCTTCATCGGCCAGCTTCTCGGGACCCCAGACCTCGAACCACCAGTCGTCGTCGCCGAACTCGTCTTCGACCTTGCGCATGGCACGGCGGAAGTCCAGCGCCTCCAGAATCGACTCTTCCACCAGGGCCGTGCCGCCGGGCGGCTCCATCATCGCGGCGGCCACGTCGCAGCTGGCGATGATGCTGTACTGGGGGCTGGTCGAGGTGTGCATCAGGTACGCCTCGTTGAACAGGTGGTGGTCCAGCTTTTCGGTCTGGCTGTCCTGCACCAGCACATGCGATGCCTGGCTGATGCCGGCCAGCAGCTTGTGGATGGACTGCGTGGCATACACCACCGAGTGCTTGGGGCGCGCGCGCTTCTTGCCCATGGCGTGGTAGCTGCCATAGAACGGGTGGAAGGCCGCGTGCGGCAGCCAGGCCTCATCGAAGTGCAGGTTGGCCACATAGCCGTCCAGCATGCTCTTGATGGTCTCGGTGTTGTAGAGCACGCCGTCGTAGGTGGACTGCGTCAGCGTCAGCACGCGGGGCTTGACCGTCTTGGCATCCACGCCCTTGAGCAGCGGATTGGCCGCGATCTTGGCCTGGATGGACTCCACCGAGAACTCGCTTTGCGGGATCGGGCCGATGATGCCGAAGTGGTTGCGCGTGGGCTTGAGGAACACCGGAATCGCACCCGTCATGATGATGGAGTGCAGGATGGACTTGTGGCAGTTGCGGTCCACCACGACCACGTCGCCGGGCGCCACGGCGTGGTGCCAGACGATCTTGTTCGACGTGGACGTGCCGTTGGTCACGAAGTAGCAGTGATCGGCATTGAAGATGCGCGCGGCATTGCGCTCGCTCTCGCCGATGGCGCCGTTGTGGTCCAGCAATTGGCCCAGTTCCTCCACCGCGTTGCACACGTCGGCGCGCAGCATGTTCTCGCCGTAGAACTGGTGGTACATCTGGCCCACGGGGCTCTTGAGGAAGGCCACGCCGCCCGAGTGTCCGGGGCAGTGCCAGCTGTAGGAGCCGTCTTCCGCATAGTCCAGCAGCGCCTTGAAGAACGGCGGCTGCACACCTTCCAGGTAGCTCTTGGCCTCGCGGATGATGTGCTTGGCCACGAACTCCGGCGTGTCCTCGAACATGTGGATGAAGCCGTGCAGCTCGCGCAGGATGTCGTTGGGCAGGTGGCGGCTGGTCTTGGTCTCGCCGTAGATGTAGATCGGCACATCGGCGTTCTTGCGGCGCACTTCGCCGATGAAGCTGCGCAGGCTGTGGATCACGGGATCGCTTTCGCCACCCAGCGAGAACTCCTCGTCATCGATGGACAGGATGAAGGCACTGGCCCGGCTTTGCTGCTGCGCGAACTGCGACAGGTCGCCGTAGCTGGTCACCCCCAGCACCTCGAAACCTTCTTGCTCGATGGCCTGTGCCAGGGCGCGGATGCCCAGGCCCGAGGTGTTCTCGGAACGGTAGTCCTCGTCGATGATGACGATGGGAAAGCGAAACTTCATGGGGGCAGCCTCCGTAACCTGAGCGGGCCTAAAAAACGAAACAGGCGCGAAGTGTAAGGAATATCCTTATTGCGCCTTTGAAGCGTGCGGCTTTTCACCCAGAATGTGGTGCACTAAACACAAGCAACCGTCATAAACAGGGAGTCTGGGAATGGAATATTCCACCATCTGGTGGCTCGTCGCCGGCGCATTGGTCATCGCCGAATTGCTGACCGGCAGCTTCTATCTGCTGATGCTGGCACTGGGCGCCATCGTTGGCGCGCTGTGCGCCCACATGGGCCTGGCGCCCATTGCCCAGCTCGTCATTGCCGCCGTGCTCGGCAGCGCCTTCGTACTGGCCTGCTACCTGGTGCGCCGGCGCCTGCCCAGCCGCCAGCCCGCCTCCAGCAACCGCGACGTCAACCTCGATGTCGGCGAATCCGTCATGGTCGAGCAATGGAACTCCGACGGCACGGCCCAGGTCCGCTACCGCGGCGCCCAATGGACCGTGATCAGCCGTCCGGGCAACCTGCCCTCTGCCGGCATGCACCGCGTGGCCGAGGTCGTCGGCAACCGGCTGCTGGTGGACAAACTCTGATTGCCCATCCCCACGCCCGCGCTTCACGGCGCGGGCATCTGCATCGGGCATAGTGGCAGGCACCATCCGCCAGCCGTCCCGCCGCCCTCTTGTTTCACCGAACGCCCCTCCGGGGCCTGGAGACACCATGGAAATCGCCATCGTCATTCTGGTCATCGCGGCCATCTTCATCGCACGGTCCATCAAGGTCGTGCCCCAGCAGCACGCCTGGGTCAAGGAACGCCTCGGCAAGTACGCCGGCACGCTCACGCCCGGCCTGAACTTCCTCGTGCCCTTCGTGGACCGCGTGGCCTACAAGCACAGCCTCAAGGAAATCCCGCTGGACGTGCCCAGCCAGGTCTGCATCACGCGCGACAACACCCAGCTGCAGGTGGATGGCATCCTCTACTTCCAGGTCACCGACCCCATGCGCGCCAGCTACGGCTCGTCCAACTACATCATGGCCGTCACCCAGCTGGCCCAGACCTCGCTGCGTTCCGTGATCGGCAAGCTCGAACTGGACAAGACCTTCGAGGAGCGCGACATGATCAACGCCCAGGTGGTCTCCGCCATCGACGAGGCCGCGCTCAACTGGGGCGTGAAGGTGCTGCGCTATGAAATCAAGGACCTGACGCCGCCGGCCGAAATCCTGCGCTCCATGCAGGCCCAGATCACGGCCGAGCGCGAAAAGCGCGCCCTGATCGCAGCCTCCGAAGGCCGCCGCCAGGAACAGATCAACATCGCCACGGGCGAGCGCGAAGCCTTTATCGCCCGCTCCGAAGGCGAGAAGCAGGCCGTCATCAACAAGGCCCAGGGCGAGGCCGAATCCATCAAGGCGGTCGCAGACGCCACGGCCCAGGCCATCGAACGCGTGGCCAACGCCATCCGCCAGCCCGGTGGCGAGCAGGCCGTGCAGCTCAAGGTCGCCGAAAAGGCCGTCGAGGCCTATGGCCAGGTTGCCTCTGACGCCACCACCACGCTGATCGTGCCCAGCAACATGACCGAAGTCTCCAGCCTGATCACCTCGGCCATGAAGATGATCCAGACCGGCCAGCGCACCAGCTGAGAGCCGCCGCCACGCCATGAACAACGGGCCATCGCGGCCCGTTTTTCATTGCAGCGGTGTTGTGCGGATCAGGCGGGTGCGCCCACCTGCTGCACCAGGCCCATGGCGAAGCGCCCATGGCCCACGGACCAGTCCGAGTAGTCGTTCTCATGCATGAAGATGAACACGTCGGCCGGCGCCACCCCCGCCCCTTCATGCAGATTGCGCGCAATGGCCGCATACAAGGCCTTCTTCATCGCATCGCTGCGCCCGCGCCGCATGGTGATCTCGACCACCACCACGGCATCCGAACGCGCCACCCCGTTGAAACTGCGGCTGAACGCGAACTGCCCGGGAGCGTACGGGTGCACCATGTTGAACAGTTCGTCCTCGGGCATGCCGATGCCCTCCACCAGGGCGCGGTGAATGCCCTGCACGGCGGCATCGCGCTGGGAAGTGGAGGTGGACTGGGGCAGATAGGTGTGGACGAAGGGCATGGTGCTATGTGCTTTGGGATCGAATGGAGATGGAAAGTCCGGCCAGAATCCACGCAGGATTGCCAGCCGAAGCGGCAAATCTACCGACCGGCCCATGGCCTGAAAAGCGATGATTCGGCCGGTTCTATGTACCTGGAACTCACATAGCCTCCACCCGCCCCGTGACCCGACCCATGACCCGACCCATGACCCGCCGCCTGCCCCCGCTGGCCGCCCTGCGCGCCTTTGAAGCCGCCGCACGCCTGGGCCGCATGACGGCGGCGGCGGACGAGCTGTGCGTCTCGCCCGGCGCCGTCAGCCGCCAGGTCAGGCAGCTGGAGCAGCACCTGGGCCTGCCGCTGTTCGCAGGCACCAAGGCCCGCCCCACGCTCACTGCGGCAGCGCGCACCCTGCAGCCGGCGCTGACCCAGGCCTTCGAGCAGATCCATGAGGCGGTGCGCAGCCTGGGCGACGCCCACGAAGGCCCTCTGGACGTGGCCTGCTTCAGCACCTTCACCGTCAAATGGCTGATCCCCCGGCTGTTCGACTTTCACGCGCACCACCCCGGCATCGAGGTGCGCCTGCGCACTACCGACACCGGCACCGACGCTGCACACGAAGGCTGCGACCTGCTCATCACGGCCATCACGCACGACAGCGGCGAGGCCCTTGCAGACAACGAGACGTCCCTGCCTCTTTTCGCCGAATACCTGGGCCCGGTGATGTCCCCGGCCATGGCAGGACGCCTCCAGCAGCCTGAAGACCTGGCCAGCCTCCCCTTGCTGCACACGCGCGGCCGGCGCAACGCCTGGGACCTGTGGGCCGCCTCCATGGACATGGCCCCGCCCGCAGCGGCCGGCCCCGTCTACGAGCACTACTACTTCACGCTGGAAGCCGCGCTGCGCGGCCTGGGCGCGGCCGTCGCCCCCTGGCACCTGGTGATGGACGACGTGCAGGCCGGCCGCCTGCTGGCGCCCTTCGGCTTCACGGCCTCCGGCTACCGCTACCTGGCGCTGCGCCGCAGCACTGCGGCGCAGACCCGGCTCGACATCTTCTGCAACTGGCTGCAGGCGCAGGCACGGGCCATGCCCGAAGCGCCAGCCGTCCAGGGCATATCGATCACGCATGCAGGAAACTTCGCGGCCACCCCAAAAAATCGATGCTAGAATCGCGGTCTTCGGAGAGGTGGATGAGCGGTTTAAGTCGCACGCCTGGAAAGCGTGTGTGGGCTAATCCCCACCGCGGGTTCGAATCCCGCCCTCTCCGCCAAAATGATCTAAGCCCTTGATTGATTCAATCAAGGGCTTTTTTCTTTGCGCAGCGTGACCACAAGGCAGGCATCAGGTCATCGAGCTGGATGCGCTGGGTGATGAAGGGCTCGAGGTTGATCTTGCCCTCCTCGACCAGCTTGATGGTTTCCTGGTGGTCGTTGCAGTAAGCAATGGTGCCGCGCACGTCCAGCTGCTTCATGACCACGCTGTGCACGTTCGAACGACACATCCACGCCCTTGCCGCCGGTGAGCTTCATCACCTCGGCCGCCACGTCCACCTCGGAGGGGTCCAGGATGTGATCGGCCACGCCCGATTCACGCGCCTTTTGCTTGCGCTTGGCACTGAGCTCGGTGATGACGACGGTCAGGCCCTTGGCCTTGAGGATGGCCGACAGCAGCAGACCGATGGGGCCGGCGCCGCCCACCAGTGCCACATCGCCGGCCTTCGCTCCGCTGCGGGTGTAGGCATGGTGGCCCACGGACAGCGGCTCGATCAGCGCGGCCTGGTCCAGTGGAATGGCATCGGAGATGGGATGCACCCAGCGGCGCTTGACGGCAATCCGCTCGGACAGCCCGCCACCACGCCCGAGAACTCATGCCCCATGGTGATGGATGCGGACTCGCCCGAGATGGGATGCGGGTGGCCGCAGGGCGGGATGAAGATCGGCCCTTCCATGAACTCATGCAGATCCGTGCCGCAGATGCCGCACCAGGCCACTTCGATGCCCACGGTGCCGGGCTCCACCACGGGTTCGGGGATGTCCTCGATGCGGATGTCGCCCCGGTCGTGGAAACGTGCTGCTTTCATGATTGAACTTTCTGTTTTGCAAGGCTGGGTTGGCGGGCGGCACAGCCGCCCCATGGCGACTATTCGGCCTTACCGCAGGTGATGAACTTGCTGCAGGTAACTGCGCAGCCATTCCCGAGGCACTGCTGGAGAGCGAGCTGTTCGGCTACCTGCCCGGCACCTGGACCGGCGGCGCCAGCAAGGGCCGCGAAGGGCTGATTGCTGCGGCACACGAGGGCACGCTGTTCCTTGACGAGATCGGCGACATGCCCCTGGCCCTGCAGGCCAAGCTGCTGCGGGTGCTGTCCGAATCCGAAATCACCCCCTTGGGCGCACGCGCGCCACGGGCGGTGGCGGTGCGCTTCATCTCGGCCTCGCACCAGCCGCTGGCCGAGCTGGTGCGGCGTGGCAGCTTCCGGGAAGACCTGCTGTACCGCCTCAACGCGGCCGAGCTTCGCCTGCCTGCGCTGCGCCAGCGCAGCGACCTGCAGACCATTGCCGACCAGATGCTGGCCACCCTGGGCAGCCACCTGCACCTGGGCGACGCAGCCCGCGCCGTGCTGGCCGCGCACGCCTGGCCCGGCAACCTGCGCGAGCTGCACAACGCGCTGCGCTACGCCGCAGCCCTGTGCGGCCACGATGGCGACGGCACCATCGAGCCCGACCACCTGCCTGACCACCTGCACGATGCGCTGCACCGCGCACCAGCGCGCACCGCCTTGGCTGGCAATGCCGGCGAGCCCGCCGCACAGGCGCTGGAACAGCTGCTTGCGCAATGCCAGGGCAATGTCTCCGAGGCGGCGCGCCAGCTCGGCGTCAGCCGCTCCACCATCCACCGGCGCATCCAGCAGCTGCAGCTGGGCGTGCGGCATGCCCAATGGCGCGGGCCCTAGGGCCGAGCGGCAACCGGCAATACCGAAGCATCGCTGACACGGTGTTACAGGAGCTACGGCGTTCACCAGTAGATTGAAGCGTTTCGTCCATTGCAGCCCCAAAAAAAGATGAAACCCAAGATCAACTTCATTGAACGCGAGCGCCTGTTCCGGCGGGAACTGAAACGGCGAAAGGTCAGGTTCCTGCCCATGCAGGTATTGCGCCGGCTGTTCGAGAAGGCAGGTGTCTGAGCCCTCCCCCACGGCTGCAACAACTGGAGCAGGTCTGGCTGCGCATGCAGCCTCTCAAACCCGCCGCATTCAGCGCTACACTGCCCGGCTCGCTGCCCATGGGCGAAGCAGTGAATACGGCCGGGTGACTTGGCATGTATGGGCAGCTTTGGCTTTGGATTGCCCCAGAAAAACGGGAGAGTGGCTTGCCTATATACAGCTTGTCTTGTGCCAATTGCTCCGCTCCACTGGAGATTGGAAGTGATACGGAACGCTTCATCTGCGCGCATTGCGGAAGCGCCCAAATTCTTGAACGTCAAGGCGGGATCATTTCACTGAAAAAGGTGGAACACTCCCTTCACGCCATCCAACGGGGCACAGATCGCACAGCGGCAGAACTGGCCATCCCAAGGCTGACGCAAGAAAAGCAGCAGATTCTGGCGCTGCGTGCACAAGCGTTGGAAGCCCATCAAAAGAAGCGTGCACACGCACGTGGCCGAAGGTTGAAGCTGACCGGCATCAGCTTCCTCGTCCTGCTTCTTGCGGGTCCTACGGCGATAAACCAGATCAAGATGCCTGCCATCAACACTGCGCTCACGTTGGCGTGGATGCTTTCCTTGATCGTCATACCCGCTCTTGTTTTTCTAAAAACAAGGATGCCGCGAAGTACCCCCGCGCAAGTCATCAGTGATTACGACGCGCAATTGGCGTCGATTGAAGCCCACTTACAGGCCAATCGCGCCATTGTTTCCACCCTGCCATCTTGATGTGATGGCTTGTGAGAACTCTTCGCAGGCCATCTCCATGGGTGCTCACGCCCTCACCAACTGAAGCAGCAGCTGGCGTAGATCGTCCTGCGAATAGGGCTTGGCCAGCCGCGTCATTCCTGGTGGCAGTGCCGGTATGTCGGCAAAGCCGCTGGCCAGGATGAAGTTCAGGCCCGGGTATCGCGCTGCAATATGCCGGGCCAGCTCCACGCCGTTCATGCCGGGCATGGCGTAGTCGGAGATGACCACGTCGAAGCGCGCCTGCCGCGCAAGCAGGTCGATGGCCTCCTGCCCGGCGCTCAGGGTCGTGACGCGGTGGCCCAGGTCTTCCAGCAGGGCCGAGGCATTGGCCCTCACCAGCGGGTCGTCATCCACCAGCAGCACATCCAGGGGCCCCACGTCCTGCACGCTTTGCCCGCCCAGATGGCAGGCCGTGCTTTCGTCTTTGGAGACGGGCATCCACATCTCCACCGTGGTGCCGCTGCCCAGGGCGCTGTGCAGCACGAGCTTGCCGCCGGACTGGGCCACCAGCCCGTCCACCATGGCCAGGCCCAGGCCGGTGCCCTTGCCCACGCCCTTGGTGGTGAAGAAGGGCTCGACCACATGCGAGAGTGTCTGTTCGTCCATGCCCTCGCCGGTGTCCACCACGCGCACGCAGACATACGAGCCCGAGGCCAGGCCCGCAAGCTGGCGCGGCAGCGTGGTTTCCACGGCCGCCGTGATCTTGATGACGCCGCCGCCCGGCATGGCATCGCGCGCATTGGCAACCAGGCTGAGGATGCTGCTCTCGAACTGGCTGGGATCGGTGGCGATGCGCGGCAGGTCTGAGGCCAGGGCCATCTTCAGAAAGATATGCGGGCCAGCCGTCTGCTGCAGCAGGCCTTGCATCCCGGTCAGCAGCACAGCGACGTCCACGGCCTGCGTCTTCAATTCCTGCTGCCGCGCAAAGGCCATCATGCGCTGGGTCAGCGACGCACCGCGCTGTGCGCCGCGCGTGGCGATCTCCACCAGCGAACGCAGGCGATCGTCGGGCGGCATGCGCTTGCGCAGCAGTTCCAGGCTGCTGAGCACGGCCATCAGCAGATTGTTGAAATCATGGGCCACCCCGCCCGTGAAGCGGCCGATAGCCTCCATCTTCAAGGCCTGGCGCAGCTGGGCCTCGGCAGCCTTGCGCTCCGTCACATCACGCGTGACCTTGGCAAAACCGATCAGTTGGCCCTCGTCGTAGATGGCATCGATCACGACCGATGCCCAAAAACGCGAGCCGTCCTTGCGCACGCGCAGGCCTTCGGCCTCCATGCGGCCGGTGCTGACGGCCGTGCGCAGTCCCGCCTGTGGCAGCCCCGCCTGCTGGTCCTCTGGTGTGTAAAAGCGCGAGAAATGGGTATGGAGGACCTCGTCCTCTTCATAGCCCTTGATGCGCTTGGCACCCAGGTTCCAGCTGACGATGCGGCCCTCGGGATCCAGCATGTAGATCGCACAGTCGGTCACGCTCTGCACCAGCAAGGCAAAGCTGCGCTCGGCGCTGGAAAGAGGGCTGGACCGGGAAGGCACGGCCAGAGCCTGCGATGCCCCGGACGGGGGTGCATCCGCCTCGCGCACACTCAGCAGCAGGGCCAGGCTGCCATCGCCGAGCCGTACGCGCGAGCTGCATGAGGCCACGGGCCGCTCGCGTCCCGTGCAGGTCAGCAAGGGCCAGCGGCTGGCCTGCCGTGCGGCGCCTGCGGGCTCGCACTGGCTGTTGAACCAGCCTGCGCGCCCGCTGCTGGCGACGAAGCGGTCCTCGAAAACACTGCCCTCCAGGGCATCGCCGGAATGCTCCAGCAGGCTCAACGCATGGCGGTTGCAGCGCGCCAGGCGTCCATCGAGTCCGACGACGAAGACTGCGTCCGGAAAGGCCTCCAAAGCAGCAAGGCCCGGATCAAGGGGGAGTTGTGCGTCGGAGCCTGCAGGGGCCGGCGCCAGACCAGTCGAGGTCAGCATGTGAACGACTCCGTAGGCAAATGGGTTGAACGAGCCGGAAAAATTGTAAGCACCACGGGTTCATCGCAAGCGGTTGCATCACAGGATCAGGGACGAGCCTCCTGCTCGTGCCCGGCAATTGCGGGCGAAGGCGCAGCCTGGAGGTCCGGCTCGGCATGCAAGGCCTCGCTGAGCTGGTCCACCACCAGCGCCCAGGTCGCATCGGCATGCCACTGCTGCGAGAACAGGGCACGTTGCGCGTCGGTCCAGAACGGTGCATCCACCAGCAGCGTGTCCTTTTCCAGCCGGTGCGAGAGGATGAACTGCTTGATGCCCTCCGGGCTGGAGTCCAGACCCAGCTGGTCGAAAAGATTGGTCATGGTGGGTTCGGCTGTGATCATGGGGGGTCCTTGTTGTGACGGGGTTGGCTCAAGGCTAGAAGCTCGGCCGGCGGCACCATGTCGGACACTGAAGCAAGCTGCCGTCGGCGGCCCTTCTGCGAGTGGGCCGCAGCGCCCGCGCCGTGCAAAGCCCTGCTCCTACACGGTTGCCTCGGCGGTCCGGCGCACCATGCAGCCATCTCATCACAGGACATTGCATTCCATGAAGAAACTGCTGCTTGCCACCGCCATTTCCTTCGCAGCTGCCGCTGCCCTGTCACCCGTCCATGCCCAGGTGGGCAAGGCCGCCTCCGAAGCCGCCGACGCTGCAGACCACAAGGTGAAGGAAAAGCAGGCCGACGCCAAGGCCAAGGATAGCGGGCCGGTCGGCAAGGCCGTGAACAACGTCAAGTCGGACTACCACAACAAGCGCTCCAAGCAGTCGGCAGAGAACGCCAAGGAATCGCTGAAGAAGGCGACCGAGTAGACGGCAACGCCCGGTTAGACCAAGGCCCACTCGCGTGGGCCTTTGTCTTTTGGAGAAGCCCGGCCATGCCGGGCGCAGCCTCAGAAGCTGTGCCGCAGCGCCAACATCACACTGCGCGGCGCACCGGGCAGGTTCAGGTCGGGGCTGGTGCCGTGGGCGGACACGATGCAGCAAGCAACTCAGGGCAGCGGCGCGCGCATTCCCGTCAGGCCCGGCATGACTTCCCGCATGGCCGCAATGAAGGCGCGCAGCCGCGCTGGCTGGTGGCGCGCGGGTGGGTAGACCAGATGCACGGGCAGCGGCGCCGCCTGCCAGTCGGGCGCCAGATGCACCAGGCGACCGGCCTCCAGATCCTCGCGCACGATCCAGGCCGAGGCAAGGGCCGCGCCCAGTCCGCCCAGGGCGGCGTTGCGCAGCGCATAAAGGCTGTCGGTGCTGAGCCGGGGCTCGAACTGCAGGCGCCAGGATTTGCAGACCCGCTCATCGCCCACGCGGTGCAACTCCAGCTCGCGCTGGTAGAAGGTGCGCAGCGCAATCCAGGGCAGGCCCTGCAGTTCGCGCGGGTGCTGGGGCACGCTGCCCTGCCCCAGCAAGGCAGGCGCGGCCACGGCAATGCGCGGCACCTCGGCCACGCGCAGCGCAATCACCGAAGGGTCGACCACGGTGCCGACCTGCACGGCGCAGTCGATGCCTTCGGCAATGAAGTCCGGCTGGCGGTCATGCAGCAGCCATTCGATCTTGACGGCCGGATGGCGGTCCAGAAACGCCAGCAGCGGCGCCATGAGCTGGTCCTGGCCAAAGGCGTGGGGCGCGACCACGCGCAGCAGGCCGCGCGGCGTGTCCTGGGCGCCGCGCAGGTCGGACTCCAGCGCGTGCCATGCCTCCAGCAGCTCGCGCGCATGCTCCAGGCAGCGCTGGCCGTCGTCGGTCAGCGCCATGGCGTGGGTGGAGCGCCGCAGCAGGCGCAGGCCCAGCGCGCGCTCCAGCGTCTGCAGGCGCCGGCTGACCGTGGGCTGGGTGGTGGACATCTGCTGCGCAGCGGCCGAAAGACTGCCGCTTTCGACGATGCGCACAAAGGTCTGCAACAGCTCGATGCGGTCAGTGCCAGAAGGCAGGGGAAGGTCGGCAAGGGTCATACGCCAAGCGTATATCGATTCTGCAGGCGCAGCCACTACCGTGGTGTGCTGCGCCGCACCACACTACGGCCATCGCTTTTCAACTGCGCCTGACAGGCGCCTCAACATGTCTTCTATTCAATCTACGCATATGCAAACCGCTGCGGGCGCGCAGGGCGCCGGCGTGCCGGCATCGCTGGTGCTGCTGATGGCGACCACGGCGGGCGTGGGCGTGGCCTCGCTCTACTACAGCCAGCCCATGCTGGGGGTGCTCGGCCCCGACCTGGGCGCAGGCGAACGCGCCGTGGGCTTTGTGCCCACGCTGACCCAGCTGGGCTATGCGCTGGGCATTTTGCTGCTGGCACCGCTGGGCGACCGCATGGACCGCCGGCGCATCATCCTGGCCAAGACCGCCGCGCTGATGCTGGCCCTGCTGGCCAGCGGGCTGGCTCCGGGCCTGGCGCCGCTGCTGGCTGCCAGCCTGGCCGTGGGCCTGGCCGCCACCCTGGCGCAGGACGTGGTACCGGCCGCCGCCACGCTGGCGCCCGAGCACCAGCGCGGCAAGGTGGTGGGCACGGTGATGACGGGGCTGCTGCTGGGCATCTTGCTGTCGCGCGTGGTCAGCGGCCTGCTGGCCGAGCATGGGGGCTGGCGCAGCGTCTACCTGCTGGCCGCCGCTGCCATGGCACTGCTGGGGGTGGCCCTGTGGCGCGGGCTGCCCAGTTTCAAACCCACCACGCAACTGGGCTATGGCGCGCTGCTGGGCTCCATGGTGCAGCTGTGGCGCAGCCAGCCTGCGCTGCGCCGCGCGGCACTGGCACAGGGCCTGCTGTCGGTGGCCTTCAGCGCGTTCTGGTCCACGCTGGCCGTGATGCTGCACCAGCAGTTCCACATGGGCAGCGCCGCTGCCGGCGCCCTGGGCCTGGCGGGTGCGGCCGGTGCGCTGGCCGCCCCGCTGGCAGGCCGGCTGGCCGACCGCAGCGGCCCGCAGCGCGTGACCTGCCTGGGTGCGGGCCTGGCCCTGGCATCGTTCGCCGTGCTGGCACTGTCGCCCTGGCTGCCGGCCGGCGCACAGCTGCCACTGCTGGTGGCCAGCGCCATCGGTTTCGACTTCGGCATCCAGGCCACGCTGGTGGCGCACCAGACCCTGGTGTATGGCCTGGAGCCTGCCGCGCGCAGCCGGCTCAATGCGCTGCTGTTCACGGGCGTGTTCATCGGCATGGCCTCGGGCTCCGCGCTGGGCGCTCTGGCCCTGGCGCAATGGGGCTGGGGCGGCGTGGTAGCCCTGGCCTGCGCGGCATCGGCGGCAGCGCTGGGCGTGCGGCTGGCCGGCCGCCAGCACTGAAGCTAGCAGGCCGGGCCGTTGGCGGGCCTGCCAGCCTATGTCCTGGCCTATGCCCCGGCCTGCAGACGCGCCGCGCGCTGCGCCAGCCGCTGCTGCTGCGAGGCACGCAGGGCAGCGATCTGCGCCAGGATCTGCTGCTGCTTTTCCATCAGGCGCTGCGTGTGCACGCCATGCGCATCCCCCGCCAGGCCCTGGGCGATGCAGGCCAGCGCGCGCGCCGGGTCGCCGCACTGCTGCCAGGTGTAGGCCAGGTTGAGCTGGGTGCGGGCATCGCGCGGGTCTATGCGCTCGGCCTGCAGGTAGGCGTCATGCGCGGCAGCAAACTGCTCCTGGCAGAACAGGCAGTCGCCCAGCACGTTCCACAGCCAGGTGCTGAGCCAGGGGTTGAGCTCCAGCGCGCTGCGCGCCAGCTCGATGCCTGCCGCAAAGTCCCGCAGCTGCAGGCCCACGAACTCCGCCACCTCGCCCAGCAGGCGCCAGTCGCGCGGGCTGCGGGTGATGGCCTGGCGGTAGCTTTCCAGCGCGGCGTCCTGCCGGCCCGACTCCAGGTGCGTGCGGGCCTCATGGGCCGGGGCCTCGAAGAACTGCTGCGCGTCGGCGCTGAAGCGGTTGAGAAATGCGGCCGCCGTGCGCTCGCAGCCCTCGCCGATCAGCAGCCGCGCATGGATGGCCCTTTGCGCATCGCCCGGAGGCGCCAGCACCTGCCAGCCCTCGCGCCCGAACAATTGCGCCAGCAGCGGGAAGTTCAGGCCGATGGCGCTGGTGCGGCCAAAGCGCTGGGAGGCGCCCGACTGGGCCGCCGCCTCGGGCGTGCAGGCGCCGTAGTCGTTGATGAGCACCAGGCCCTTGGGCGCCAGCCGCTGCTGCAGCGTCTGCAGCGCGCCGAAGGCGCCGTGGTTGACCAGCAGGCGTGTCGCGTCCTGGCTGACGGACAGGGCGGCATCCACCCAGGGCGACAGTGCCGCGTCGCCGCAGTCGAAAAATCCCGTCTCCTGCTCGAACAGGCCCACCAGGGGCAGCAGGCGCGCGCGCTCGGCCGCATCCGCGTGATCCACCAGGGCGCGGATCTCATGCGGCGACAGCGCGGTGTACTGGCGCACGAGCTGGGCATCGTCCGTCAGGCGGGTGCGTATGCGCAGCTCCTGCACCGGCCCGCCATTCTGGCGCCGCACGACGGTGGCGGGCAGCACATCCAGCACGTAGTTGCAGAACACGGCATGCAGCGGCGGCAGCGGCACCGTGCTGCCGTCGTGCAGCCGAACGGCCTCGGGGTGCATGGCGTCGCAGCAGCCTGCCACGACCTGGCCGCCAAACTCGGCAAACAGGCCGCGCTCGTGCCACTGCGCAACGGTGCGCGGCGAGCCGTCTGTCACGTAGCAGACCAGCCGCTGGTCGAAATCACGCCCTTCCTGCTGGCACAGGTGCCGGAAGGCCTGCAGGAACATGCGCGCGAACAGGCCGCAGCCCGCGCCCAGCTCCAGCACGGCAATCGTGCCCTGCGGCGCCGTGTCCGCGCAGTGATGGAACAGCAGGGCCGCCGCATCTTCGGAGAGACGGCCGCTGTTGTTGACCACGTAGGGCACCTCGTTCTCGGCAAAGGTCAACAGGCCCGCCTGCGCCCAATGCAGATGGCCCAGCTCCCACTCGATGCTTTCGGTGATGGGCCGAAAGTCCTGCAGCAGTTGCGAGGCGACGCGCACACCGGACAGCACGTCCTGCGGCGCACGGACCGCAGCGGGCGGCCCGGTGGGCGCACCGGCAGAGGCGGAAAGCGACAGGGAAATGGGCATGGACATGGGCAAGGGCACGCGCAGCGCGGCCTCGCCCTTCGAATAGTCGGTTCTCAAGATGCTTTCTCCGGGAGATGCACGGCAGTGGCGCCTGCTCGCGCGGCAGGCGGCAGACGTCCGGCCGGGCTCAGGGCACGGGTGCCCACTTGGACCAGTTCAGGTCGGCCTGCTCGAAATCGGCCTTGAGCATGCGGCGCATGGCGGCCACCTCGTCCTGGGTGATCTGCGTTTCCTTCACCTGCTTGCCCGTGGCCAGGGTGCGGGCCTTGGCCAGATCGGCCTTGGTCACGGAGGCCGTTCCGGCCCAGATGGACTTGGCCGAACCCACGGTGACCCAGTGCTTGCCCTGGGACTGCAGGTCGGCCTGGTAGGCGGATTTCCAGCGCATGTTGTTCTGCGAAACGGCATTGAGCAGCTTGGCCAGCGAGCGCTGGTTGCTCACGCCTTCCTGGGCGAAGGCCTGCAGGTGCACGCGCTCGAACTTCAGCGGCAGCAGGCCCTGCTTGGCGGCCAGGCGGTCGCGCTCATCCCACCAGCGCGCGGCATCGGCCGCTTTGGCGGTATGCAGCTGGTTGAGCCAGTCGGCATCGGTGACGATGCTGCCGTCGCCCTTGACCCACTGGAAGCGCTTGAAGCCGATGTCGGCCGCCCGGCCGAAGTTGTGGTTGCTCTCGCCGGGGCCGGCCTTGGTCTGGGTCTCTGCCGCCTGCTGGGCAAAGGTGCGGCGGCGGCCGGTGGGCGTGATCCACAGCGCGATCTTGTGCGTGTCGTACATCTGCTGCACCAGGCTGGCCAGCTTGGCGCGGAAGGTGGGCTCGTACTCCGCATCGTTGGCAATGGCGGCCTTGCTGGTGGCCGCATCCTGGGCCTTGGCCTCGATATACACCGTCTTGGAGTTGTTCGCGGAGCGCATGTTCTGGTGCGATGCAGGCAGCATGGCGCTGAGCTTGGCCACCGTGGCGCCACCGGCTGCCGCCAGGCCCAGTGCCTCCTTGGCGCCACCGGCCTGCGGCTGGCCGGGCGCGGCCTTGGCCGCCGCCAGCTTGTGGTCGTTCTGGAAACGCTCCAGCGCGGCGCGCGTCTGGGCGCCGTAGCTGCCGTCGTAGTCCACGCCCAGATAGGGTGCATTCTTGGCGTCCTTCACCACGCGCAGCATGGCCTGCAGCAGGGCCACGTCATGGACCTGGTTGCTGCCGCCCTCGCCTACGCTGTCCTTGATGTCTGGCATGTGTCTTCCCTCTTTGCGGTTGTCGGTGTCACGCGCTGCACGGGCTCAGCGGGCGGGATCGGTCTTGCGGTCAGGTTTCCGGCCGGGCGCCTGTTCCGCCTTCGGCAGCAGATGCGCCAAAGGCACCGTGCGCGGCTGCAGCCTGGCCGAGCAGGCACGCAGCCGCAGCGATTCGGCATGCGCCTGTGCCATATCCGCGGCCACCTGCACCAGGGCGTGATGCGGCGCAGCTCCTGCGGGGCGTGTGAGCACCACGGCATAGCCTCCCAGGCAGTCGGCCTGCTGCGCGCGCGCTGCACGCGCGGCGGCCACGCCGGCATAGCGCGCAGCCACCACGGCCTGCACGGCAGCCGGCGGCGCCGATGCCTGTTCGGCAAACGCCTGCCGGCCTGCGTTCCAGCGCAGGCTGCGGGTCTCGATCTGGTCGGGGGCGTCGTCCTGCGGTGAGTCATAGCGCACCAGCAGCACCGGGATCCGGCCCGTGGGCGCCAGCACCCAGCTTTGGTAGCTGCCTGGAGGCTCTTCGTACTGCCAGGCCAGATGCGGTCCCTGGGCCGTGGCGACATAGAGCGCATGGCGGCGCTTGGGATGGTCGAAGCCGCCCATCTGCGTGACCAGCAAGGCGCGCGCCCCGCCTTGCACGCCGGGCAGGCGCAAGGTCCGCGCCGCGGCGGTGACCGTGCCTTCTTCCTCGCCGGTCGTCCAGACGCGCGTGCGCTGCGCGGCCTCGGACAAGGGATCGCCCACGCCGTACAGCGGATCGGATGGCGCCAGCTGGGCCTGCCCTCTTGAAGCAGGCCAGGCCAGCGCCGCTGGCTTGCCTTGCTCCATACCGGCACGCACCAGCCTCAGTTCGAAGGGACAGGCCGACGCCGTGCAGGCAGGCAGGGACAACTCATAGGCAGGCGCCCCCTTGGCCGTGCCGGACGGCAGGCTTTCCAGCACCTGCCGCTGCAGCCCGGCAGCGAACGCCGTCGTACCCAGCAGCGCCACAAGCCCGAAGGCCAGTGCGGGCAATACCGGCGTCTGGCGAAATGAAGAATCGGCGTGCATTGAGTGGGAAGCCATGGTGATAGCGAGTTCCTATGATTTGCCAGACGGAAATCCGTTACTGCTGCATTTCATCGGCGCAGGCATTTTCCACAAGCTCCCATTCGATGTCTGTTGCAAAATGCATCCAACGCCGCATGAAGGTAATTCGTCCCCTGCATTGCCTGCCGGACCCCGTGCAAATACCAATTCATTGGCGGTGTTTTTTTCAAGAAACATCAACAATATCAATAGCTTGCACCAACGCAGATGGGCAATGAAAATACCATCTTGTACACATGAAAAATGTCGCCACAGATGGACGCGCCGCACCGGAGATTCACACCGCATTCCGGCACCTTCCATTTACACGAACTCCATTACATTTTCCACCCTGAAAATCAGTAAATGACCACCAGGCGCATGCATTGAACCCATCGCAAATCCGTCCCATGTCACGGTATTGCCTGCCGTCACTACCCGCCTGTCCGCGCCCGGACAGGCAACACCCGGCATTGCCACGGTTGCACTGCAGGCCCTGAGTGAGGCAACCATCGCCGCACGGGCCAGCGCAGCCGGCACCAGTTTCTTACCGTGGACGCCCGAAATTACTGCTACAATTGAGGGCTTCGGAGAGGTGGATGAGCGGTTTAAGTCGCACGCCTGGAAAGCGTGTGTGGGCTAATCCCCACCGCGGGTTCGAATCCCGCCCTCTCCGCCATACACCCAGCAAAACGGGCCCCTACACGGGGCCCGTTTTCGTTTCCGGGCCTGCATTCGGCCCGGGTCCTGCCCCGCGCAGCCTCGCGCCGCATCCACCCGGCAGGCCGTCAGCGCATCAGGGAAAGTCACAGGCTGCACCTGCCCCTCAAGCCTTGCGCAGACCCCTGCCTGGGCATGCAATACGCAGGTGTCCGACAGGCACAGCCTTGTTTCAGTGATGTACTAGCTGCAACAAAGCACCCAGGCGCGCAGCTTTGTGCAACCGCAGCGCGGCGCGAACAAGCATTCAGGCCCAGCCGCAAGAGGCTTGCAGGGTGAGTGATCCGACGGAGGTTCCAAATGGAAAGCAATGTCACAAAATCCCTTCAAGTCCTCTTAATTCCCGTCAATTTCACTCAATTGACGATAGTTTTCAATCAGAGACGCCAAGCCGATCGAAAAAGCCAAAAACCCGACGTATATTCCACACCGCCTTGCAGCCTGCCCGGCCCGCCCTCGGGCTGAGACGGCCCCCGCTCTCCGGGCGCGGAGCACCAGAACAAAGCAGGAGCGAAGAGCACAAGAAGACGCAAAGGGGTTGGCATGAAAATTCTTTCGTTTTTCGGGACCCGTCCCGAGGCCATCAAGATGGCGCCGCTGGTGACGGCCCTGTCGCAGACGCGCGGCATCGAAAGCGTGGTGTGCGTGACGGGTCAGCATCGCCAGATGCTGGACCAGGTGATGGAGCTGTTCGGCCTGCAGGCCCGGCACGACCTGGCCGTCATGCAACCCAGCCAGACACTCAACGGCCTGTTCTCCCGCGTGGTGGCGGGCGCCGACGGCGTGCTGGAGCAGGAAAAGCCCGACTACGTGCTCGTGCACGGCGACACCAGCACGGCCACGGCCTGTGCGCTGGCAGCATTTCACCGGCGCATTCCCGTGGGCCATGTGGAAGCCGGCCTGCGCACGGGGGATCTGGCCCAGCCCTTTCCCGAGGAAATGAACCGCCGCGTGGTCGATGTGGTCAGCCAGTGGATGTTCGCGCCCACGCCCACGTCGCGTGCCAACCTGCTGCGCGAGAACCTGCAGGGCCGCATCGCCGTGACCGGCAATACCGTCATCGATGCGCTGGCCACGCTGTGCGACCGGCTCGATGCCCGGCCCGAGCTCGCCCGCGACATTGCCGGGCGCCATCCCTGGGTGGACGCGCAGCGCCCGCTGCTGCTGGTCACGGGCCACCGGCGCGAGAACTTCGGCGAAGGCTTCCAGAACATCTGCGCCGCGCTGGCCGAGCTGGCGCGGCGCCATCCGGACCTGCTCATCGTCTACCCGGTGCACTTCAATCCTGCCGTGCGCGAGGTGGTCATGCGTACGCTGGGCGGCATGGACAACATCCGCCTCATCGATCCGCTGGACTATGTGGACTTCGTCTGGTTCATGCAGCGGGCCCGCATCATCCTGACCGATTCCGGCGGCGTGCAGGAGGAAGCGCCCTACCTGGGCAAGCCCGTGCTGGTGATGCGCGATGTGACCGAGCGGCCCGAGGCCGTATCGGCCGGCACCGTGCTGCTGGTGGGCACGCAGCGCGCGCGCATCGTGGCCGAGGTGAACCGCCTGCTGACCGATGAAGGCCACCGCGCCTCGTTCGCGCGCCGCATCAATCCCTATGGCGACGGACGGGCCTCGCAGCGCATCGTACGGGCCTTGCTGGGACAGCCCTTCGAGGAGTTTGCCGCCGGACCGGCAGGCATCCTCGCCACCATGGGCAAGGGCCTGGCGCCGGCCTGAAGGCCGCCAGTCCCAACGCAACGGCAGCCGCCCTGCAGCAACTGAACGTGTCACGAATCGCGTCACGAACCGAGCACCGAAGTGAAAAAGAGGCCCCCCCATGCAACCGACCATCCACCGCCATTCGTTTTCCCGCACCGGGGCCCGCTGGGCGCTGGGTTCGCTGCTGGGCCTGGGCGCCCTGTTCGCCCAGGCGGCATCCGCCTCGGCGCTGGGTGACGCCATACGGCAGCTGGGCGCCAGCGACGGGCTGCAGCGCAGCGTCACGCTCAAGGAGCTGGGCATTGTCGACCCGGTCGTGCTGGCCGGCACGGCCACCCAGGACTTCTACCTGCCCGTGCCGCGCGGCCTGCCTCTGGGCGATGCCAGCATCGCCTTCGATGGCCGCTACCTGAAGGGAGAGCCGGGGACCTCGACCGTGGTGATCTCGCTCAACGGTACGCCAGCCGTATCCCAGACCGTGCCGGACGGCGAAGGCACGCTGCAGCGCAACCTGCCCGTGGCCCAGCCTGCGCGCGCCAGCGACTTCGTGCGCCTGGGCGTGAACTGGCGCAACCGCAACAACAGCCAGCAGCGCTGCGACGAAAACCACTCCCTCGCCAACTCGCTGACCATCTCGCCGCAGACACGCCTGAGCTACCGCGTGGACCCGCGCGATGTGCGCACCATCGAGGATGTCTGGAACACCCTGCCCGTGCGCACCACCGTGCTGGTGTCGGGCAGGCAGCTGGAGCAGGCCTCGTTCGACAGCGCCTGGCGCATCGGTGCCAGCCTGCAGCGCAACAACAGGCGCATGCAGGTACGGGCCCTTCCTGCCGTGGGCGAGGTGATCGACCTGCGCGGCCTGGAGGTTCCCGCCGCCCTGGCCGGCGTGCCCGCCTTTGCCGCGCTGCGGGGCGCCGAGCCCCAGCACAAGCTGGCCAGTGACGCCGAACTGGGCGCGCTGATCATGCTGGGCTCAGCCCAGGTCAGCGGCGACATCGTGGTGGCCGACAAGGCACTGCAGCAGCGTTTGACCGCCGCCTTCGCGGCCCTGCAGACCCAGCTGGCGGCCGACCCCGATGCGGGCCAGGCGCTGCAGCAATGGCGTGCCCGCCGCGCGCCGCTGGCCAGCGAGGCGCTGGCCTCGCAGCAACTGCGAGCCTTGCCCATGGGCCGCCAGATGGTGCTGGCCGTGGCCTCCGATGCGGGTGCGCGCGTGGCCGGCCTGCAGGAGGCCGCCCTGCAGCGCCTGTTGGTCAGCGACAACGTGACGGTGGCTGCGGCCCAGCCCCCGCAATGGGACGAGGCCAAGGGCATCCGCCTGTCCAGCCTGGGCGGCAGCCCCGACAGCTTCGACGTGCTGTCGCGCGGCGAGTGGACGATGAACTTCCCGCTGAGCGCCGTCGCCTCGCAGGGCCGGATGCCGGGCGAGATCACGCTGTACGTGGCCGCAGCCCCCGGCGCCTCGGCCACGCGCCCCGTGGCCACGCTGTTCTGGAACGGCATGCTGCTGTCGGCCCGCCAGCTGGACGCCAACGGCCAGCCCGAGCGCCTGCGCGCCCGCGTGCCCGGCTACGCGCTGGGCATCAACAACACCTTGCGCGTGTCGGTGCAGCGCCAGCCCTACTCGGCCGACTGCAACGAGATTCCCCAGCCCTATCCCGCCAGCGTGCTGCCGGCCATCAGCTATGTGACGCCCGGCAAGGCCGAGCCCAACGGCAGCTTCATCGGCCTGCTGCCCCTGCTGGGCGCCAGGTCGCAGCTGCTGGTGCCTGCCAGCTACCTGTCGGCCGCGCCGGCCGCGCTGGAGCGCATGGCCAACCTGGCAGCCGCCAGCGGCCTGTCGGCCTCGCAGGCCGAGCTGGTCGTGGCCCAGGCCGATGCGCCCGCCAAGCCTTCCATGCCCTTCGTGGCCATGGAGGTGCCGGTGGACGGCGCCAAGCCCCTGGTGACGGTCACGGACGGTCAGCAGCTGCGCATTCGCGGCAAGTCGCTGGACTGACTGGACATCAAGGGGCTGAAACAGCTGTCCTCGGCCGAAGTCGTCACTGCCGGCGGCCAGCAGGGCGTGCTGTGGCGTGCCATCGGCGAGTGGACTGGCGGCCTGGGCGAGCCCTTCCTGCTCAATCGCGGCAACATCGCCGTGATCGGCGGTGACGGCCCGCTGGCCTGGGTCGACAGCAGCAACCCCGATGCCGGCATTCCGTCCGGTCCGCGCGAAGGCGCCTTCCACGAATGGCGCAACTTCCTGTCCTGGAGCGTGCCCGGCATCGCCATTGCGCTGGTCGTGGTGGTGCTGCTGGTGCTGCTGGCCTGGGCGGTGGCGCGCAGCAAGCAGCCCAGGCACTGAGCCGGGCCCGAGCCACGATGACGACGGCATGAGGCGATCACCATGATCTCTTCCCTCTACTGGCCCTACCTGGTGGCCGACTACTACCACGCGCTGGAGATCACCAGCGCCGTGGTGGCCGTCATCATCCTGCTGTCCAGCATCGATGACCTGTTCATCGATGCCTGGTACTGGGTGCGCGAGGCCTGGCGCGCGCTGACCGTCAAGCGCCGCTACCAGCCGCTCAAGGCACAGCAGTTGCAGGAGGTCGAGGAAAAGCCGCTGGCCATCATGGTGCCGGCCTGGCTGGAGTACGACGTGATCGCGCCCATGCTCGAGAGCATGGTGGGCACGCTGGACTACAAGAACTACATGATCTTCGTGGGCACCTACCGCAACGACGAGCGCACCAAGAACGAGGTGGAGCGCATGCGCCGGCGCTACCGCCAGCTGGTCCGCGTGGAGGTGCCGCATGACGGCCCCACCTGCAAGGCCGACTGCCTCAACTGGATCGTGCAGGCCATCTTCCAGCAGAACACGCTGCAGCCCGAGCCCTTTGCCGGCCTGATCCTGCACGACAGCGAAGACGTGCTGCACCCGCTGGAACTCAAGTACTACAACTACCTGCTGCCGCGCATGGACTTCATCCAGCTGCCCGTGACCTCGCTGGAGCGCGAGTGGTACGAACTGGTGGCCGGCACCTACATGGACGAATTCGCCGAATGGCACACCAAGGACCTGGTGGTGCGCGAGAGCATGTCGCACATGGTGCCCTCGGCCGGCGTGGGCACCTGCTTTTCGCGCAAGGCGATGGAGGAACTGGCCGCCGAGACCCACAACCAGCCCTTCAACACCGACACGCTGACCGAGGACTACGACATCGGCGCGCGGCTGGCGCGCCGGGGCATGAAGCAGATCTTCGGCAAATTCCCCGTGGACTACGTGATACGGCGCAAGCCGCTGTTCGGCCTGGGCAAGGAAAAGGTGTCCACCCTCACCATGCCGCTGGGCATACGCGAGTTCTTTCCCAACACCTTCAAGACCGCCTACCGGCAAAAGGCGCGCTGGACGCTGGGCATCGGCCTGCAGGGCTGGAGCCAGGTCGGCTGGGCCGGGCCGCTGTCCACCAAGTACCTGCTGTTCCGCGACCGCAAGGGGCTGGTGACCTCCTTCGTGGCCATCCTGGCATATCTGCTGCTGCTGAACTTCCTGGTCTTCCTGCTGGCCGACCACATGGGCTGGTGGACGGTCTACTACCCCTCCCTGTTCGCCCCCAATGGCTGGCTGGTGACGCTGATGAGCGTCAACGTCGTCGCCCTGCTGCTGCGCGTGGTGCAGCGCGCCTGGTTCGTCTCGCGCCTGTACGGCTGGGAGCACGCCTTGCTGTCCGTCCCGCGCATGGTGATCGGCAACTTCATCAATGCCATGGCAGCGGCGCGCGCCTGGAAGCTGTTCATCGTCCACCTGGTCACGGGCAAGCGCCTGGCCTGGGACAAGACCATGCACGACTTCCCCTCCACAGACCAGTTGGTGCACCAGCGCCAGCGCCTGGGCGAGCTGCTGCTGTCCTGGCAGGCCATCGACGAAACCCGGCTGGCCAGCGCGCTGGAGATCCAGCGGCGCGAACGCCGCCCGCTGGGCGCCATCCTCATGGAGCAAGGCTGGCTCGACGAGGCCACGCTGCGCGAGGCCATCAGCTTCCAGCAGGGGGAGCCCACCGATCCCCCGGCACATCCCGGCTTGGCCGCAACAGGCAATCCAAGCACACCAAGGGCCGGCATATGAAGCGTCTCGCACCCCTCGTTCGCCCACTCACCCTGGCCGCCCTGCTGGGCGCCGGCTGGAACGCGCCGCCGGCTTGGCCGCAGGCCGCAGCAGCCGTCAAGGCCGAGGCGCCGCTCAGGGGCCGCGCATGGCAGCTGGCCAACCAGGCCTATGCCCACTACCAGGCCGGCCGCTTTGCGCGGGCCGCCAGCGCCGCCGCATCGGCCATACAGTTGCGCCCCGACCTGCTGCGCCTGCGCATGCTGCTGATCTACTCGCTGCAAAGGCAGGGCAAGAACGAGGAAGCGCTCAAGGCCATCGCCTCGGCCCGCGCCGCCGGGATGGACGAGGCCACGCTGCAGCAGGCCGAGACGAATGTGCGCGCGGCTGCGACAGGCGGGGCCGCCGCAGGTGGCGGCGCGGCCACGGCCTCCGAGGCCTACAACAAGGCCTTTCCCATCGCCACCGAGGCCTACGCCGACTACAACGCCAGGAACTACGCAGACAGCGCGCGCAAGGCCGAGCAGGCCTTTCGCCTGGACCCCACGCAAGGCCAATGGGCATTGCTGTGGATTGGTGCGCTGGAAGCCCAGGACCAGCTGGGCGCCGCCATCGAGGCCGCAGATGCCGCCCTGTCCCTGGACCCACCCAACAAAAGCGACCTGGTGGCCAAGCGCCAGACCCTGCGCCGCAGCCAGGCCGTGCTGCCCGCGCAAAAGGCCTACCAGGCGCTGATCGCCAACAACCCGGCGCAGGCCGTGCCCTTTGCGCGCGAGGCCGTGGCGCTGGCGCCGGGAACGGCATCGCACCGCTTGCTGCTGATCACCTCGCTCATGCTGGCCGAGCAGCTGCCCGACGCGGAAAAGGCTGCCGACGAGGCACTGGCGCAGGACAACGAGGACACGGCCGCCCTGGGCATGCGCGGCTACATACGCCAGCGCCAGGGCAAGACCACGCTGGCCAACGAGGACTTCGACGACGTGCTCAAGCAGGATTGGCTGGACGAAAAGCAATCGGCCAACCTGCGCCTGATCGCGGCCGACGCAGCCCTGGCTGCGGGCGACGCGGCACGCGCCCGCGCGCTGCTGGCGCCCATGCCGGCGCAGGATGAATCCGTGGCCCGCCGCCTCAAGCAAGCCGATGGACTGCGCCCGGGCCGCGACACGCCCATGGTGGCCGATACGCGCGGTGCTTCGCAGACCCTGGCCATGGCCGACTACCCGCCGCCGCTGCAGGACTGCCGCGACACGCCCTACGGAACGGTCTGCGAGCTGCAGCCCTCCGATGCCCAGGGCGCAGGCGGCCCCAGCGCCCAGGCCTATGCGGCCTACGCGCGCCAGGACTACAAGGCCGCCATCGAACATGCGCAAACGGCCGTGGAGCAGGACCCCGACAACGAGCAGCTGCAAAAGCTGCTGACCACCACGCTGGCCGCAGGCAACCGCGACCAGCAGGGCCAGGCCCTGCTGCGGCTGGACAAATCCCTGTCCCTCACCCCCAACGACGCCCAGCTGCTGATGCAGCGCGGCTACCTGTACTCGCGCCAGGAAGAGCCGGCCAAGGCGCTGCAGGATTTTCGTGCCGCCCGCGCCACGGGCGAGGCGCCTGCGGGCGCCATGCTGGACGAGGGCTATGCCCTGGCCGGCACCGGCGACAGCCGGGGCGCCGTGCGCACCTTCAAGGAAGCCATCGACCTGGACGATGCCGGCACCGCCAAGCTGACGCCGGGCCAGCGCGAGAACGCGCGCAGCGCCGTCTCCGGCTACTCGCGCGAATGGGGCGCCATCGTCTCCCTGGGCTACCGGGGCGCGCGGCCGGCGGGGCGTGCATTCTCGGACGGCATCCTCACCCAGGCCGGCGACGCCGTCTTCGGCACGGCCGAGGCCTACTGGCGCCCGTCCAACTTCCTCAACTCATCGACGCGCATCTTCGATGTCTACGGACGGCTGGGCAGCACCTTGCATGACGGGGGCGGCACCACGCTGGGCCAAAGCGCCATCGACCCCTGCACGGGCCTGCCCATCAATGTGCAGGCAGGCGACAACCGCGGCATCTCGGGCCTGCCCACCACCACGGGCTCGCTGGGCATGCGCTTCACGCCGTCCACCAAGTACGCGCTGACCTTTGGCATAGAGCGCCAGTTCAACATCGGCTCCGCCACGCGCTCGGGCTTCATCACGCCTGAATCGCCCCAGCTGCGCTGCCTGATGAGCGGGCGCGATCCGCTCAACCCCACGGGCCCGGCACTGGGCAATCCCATCTCGGCCAAGTACAGCGCGGGCGCGGGCCAGGGCGGCTGGCTGGCCTATGTCACCCACGGCTTCTACGAAGGCACGGGCCGGCGCACGGACCGCTCCAGCTGGTTCACCATGGAAGGCTACAGCCAGGCCGGCTATGCCAACCAGAGCATGGCCTCGCGCTTCACGCTGACAGACCAGACCAATGGCGCCGTGGTGGGCGACGGCTCGGGGCGCTACAAGCGCGAGCAATGGTTCTTCTCCACCGAGGCCCGCATCGGGCGCAGCTTCCGCGCCGACGGCATCAACCAGGGCCTGGTGATCTTCCCGTTCGGCGTGGTCGCGGCCGACTGGATCAAACAGAGGAACCGCGTGCAAGTGCGTTCCCTGCAGGCCGCCCCTGGCGCCACGCCCACCGCAGCCCAATTGGCCGCCCAGCAGGGACAGACCCTGGCCCTGCAAGGCAATGGCAGCAGCTGGTCGGCCAGCGCCGGCGTGGGCATCAGCCTGCGCCAATGGTTCCGCGAAAGCCACTACAGCACGGCCCAGTCCTATCTGGACTGGTCCATGCAGTACCGCTTCAACATCGGCGGCGGCCAGGCCGACCGCGCCAAGGGCCTGTTCATGACGCTGACGCTGTCCTATTGAAAGCCCCGCCCCGCCGCCGCCACCACACAGACAAGAGAAAAGGAGAAAGCTCCCATGGATTCGACCAAGCAAGCACCCCGCCCCGCCCTGCACGGACTGCGCTCGGGCATGGCGCGCGCCGCACGCGGGCTGGCCGGCTGCGCCCTGGTGCTGGGCGCGCTGGCAGCGCAGGGAACGGCACAGGCACAGGCACAGGCACAGGCACAGGACAGCTCCTCCATCGTTCTCAGGGGCAAGGACGGCTGGCTGTTTCCGGGCTGGGGCAGCCTGACCCAGGTGGACCGCGCCGGCATCACGGAATCCACGCGGCTGATCACCGAGGCGCGCAACCTGCTGGCCGCGCGCGGCGTGAAGCTGCAGGTGCTGCTGCTGCCCGACAAGGTGCGCTTCTACGCTGACAAAATGCCCGATGGCAAGGCCATGAGCGCCGATGTCCAGGGCCGCTACAAGCAGGTGCTGCAGGCGCTGCAGGGCGCAGGCATTCCCAGCTTCGACGACGAGGCCGTGCTGCGCACCGTGCGCGACAGCGGCAAGGACGTGTTCTACCGCACCGACCAGCACTGGACCCAGGCGGCGGCCGACGCCACGGCCGAAGCCACGGCCCGCATGGTCCAGGGCGAGGTGCCCCAGCTGGCGGGCCGCGCCGGCAGCGGCCTGGCCCTGGGCGACACCGTCACCGAGCGCCGCTATGGCGACCTGGCCGAGCTCTTTCTCACCGCCGAAGAGCGCAAGCAGGTGGGCCGCGAGGTCTATACCGTGCGCCGCCAGGCCCCCGCCAAGGGCCTGCTCGACGACGAGCCCGCGCCCGTCCATGTGACGGGCCACAGCATGGTCCAGCCCTACTTCGGCTTTCCGCAAAAGCTCTCCAACCTGCTGGACCGCCCGGTCTCGCTGAACTGGAAGCCCGGCAACGTGGGCCAGTGGACCATGCTGCTGGAGTACCTGGAGTCGCCGGCCTTCAAGTCCCACAAGCCCCAGGTGCTGGTGTGGCAGATGTTCGAGCCCACCTACAGCTACGGCCCCAACGCGGCCGGCCAGTGGGACAACGCCTCGCTCATGCCCAACGCCACCTGGCTGGAGCGGCTGCGGGCCGCGCTCAAGGGCTGACACCGTGGACCCCACCGCGCAAGAACTGCAAACCGACAAAGGACACCGGCGCAACGCCTGGATCTGGGGTGCCCTGCTGCTGTCGGGCCTGGCCTGGGGCGGCTGGACGCTGGCCAGCGGGGGACCGAAGGCCGGCGAGCTGCAACTGGCCGCCTGGCTCGATGGCCGCGCGGGCACGGCGCTGAACAAGGGCCTGCGCCTGCCCGCCCAGTCTTCGCTGGAGACGGGCCAGGCCGCGCTGCGCTATCGCCTGCTGGGCGATACGGGCGCGCAGGTGGCCCTGGGCTGCCCGCAGTGGATGTTCTACCGCGACGGCCTGCGGCCCCAGCCCGGGGTAGGCGCCGCGCCCTTCGAGGCGCGCCAGCGCCTGCTGCGCCACTGGACGCGGCAGTTGCAGGACAAGGGCATTGCCACCCTGGTGGTGGCCGTGCCCGACAAGTCGCGCATCGAGGCCGACCACCTGTGCGGCCTGCCCGTGGCCCCCGTGATGCTCCAGCGCCTGGACCTGTGGCAGCAGCGCCTGCAGGCCGACGGCATTGCCTTTGCCGACCTGCGCCCCGCCCTGCAGGCCCAGGAGCAGACGCAGCCCGTGTTCTTTCGCACCGACGTGCACATGACCGCCGAGGGCGCACGCGCCGCCGCCCGGGCCGGGGCCCGGGCCGCGCTGCCGCTGCTGGGCGGGCAGCGCGGCAGCCAGGCCTTCGAGGAGTCTGCACCCGGGCCGCTGCAGCCCTTGCCCGGCGACCTGCTGGCCCTGGCCGGCCTGGCCGACGCACCGGCAGGCTGGCGCCCGCAGCGCGACGAAATACGCCCCCAGGCCATCACCCCCGTGCGCGGCGGCGGCCTGCTGGACGAGACGCCGCCCGTGCAGGTGCTGCTGGCCGGCAGCTCCAACGGCCTGCGCAGCAATTTCGCGCCACAGCTGGGCCGCGCGCTGGGCCATGAAGTCTGGAACCTCAGCATGGATGGCGGCCAGTTCAGCGGCGCCATGGTGTCCGCCCTCAAGCGCCGCGCCTCCTGGCCGGCCAGCCTGCGGCTGGTGATCTGGGAGTTCTCGGAAAACACCTTGTCCCTGCCCCTGACGGACGATGAAAAAGCGGCGCTCAAGGAGCTGGACGCCGCCTCCCCGCCTGCGTGAAACCGCCCGCTACATGCTGTTCAACTCCTATCTTTTCCTGCTGCTGTTCCTGCCCATCGCGCTGGCGGGCCACTACCTGGCCGGCGCCATCAGCCTGCGGCTGGCCGCGTTCTGGCTGTGCATGACGTCCTTCGTCTTCTATGGCTGGTGGAACCCGCAGTTCGTCGCCCTGCTGGCCCTGTCCATTGCCTTCAACTACGTGGTGAGCCGGTTGATCCTGCGCTTTGCCGGCCATGCGCGGCTGCAGGGGCTGGTGACTGCGCTGGGCGTGGGCGCGGACCTGGCGGCACTGTTCCACTACAAGTACTTCGCCACGCTGTTCAACTTCCTGGGCGAATGGGGGCTGACGCAGGGCGGCATGCACGAGCTGATCCTGCCCCTGGGCATCTCGTTCTTCACCTTCACCCAGATCGGCTACCTGCTGGACTGCCGCTCGGGCATCGTCAAGGAACGCAGCCTGCTCAGCTACGTGCTGTTCGTCACCTTCTTCCCGCACCTGATTGCCGGGCCCATCCTGCACCACAAGGAAATGATGCCGCAGTTCGCGCAGCCGGATAACTACCGGTTCCGCGCGGACAACCTGTCCATCGGGGGCACGCTGTTCGTGATCGGCCTGGCCAAGAAGGTGCTGCTGGCCGACGAGATCGCACCCTATGCGGACGCCGGCTTCGCCGCGCCCGGCGAGCTGCAGTTCTGGGCCGCCTGGGGCGCCAGCCTCAGCTACGCGCTGCAGCTGTACTTCGACTTCTCGGGCTATTCGGACATGGCCCTGGGCCTGGCGCGCATGTTCGGCATCCGTTTCCCGCTGAACTTCAACTCGCCCTACAAGGCCGGCAGCATCATCGACTTCTGGGCGCGCTGGCACATGACGCTGACACGCTACCTCACGGCCTACCTGTACTACCCCGTGGCCATGGCCATCTCGCGCGCACGCGAAAAGCGCGGGCTGTCCGTGGGATCGAGCGCCGCGCGCACGCCGGGCGGCTTTGCGGCCACCATCGTCGTGCCCACGCTGTTCACCATGGGGCTGGCGGGCATCTGGCACGGCGCCGGCCTGCAGTACGTGATCTTCGGCCTGCTGCATGCCTTCTACCTGTCGGTCAACCATGCCTGGCGCATCTTCGTGGTCAGCCGCAAGCCGGCCGCCGCCCGCAAATCGGGCCGGGGCGTGCAGGCGCTGTGCGTTGTCATCACCTTCATCGCCGTGCTCATCGCCCAGACCTTCTTCCGCGCCCACGGCGTGGGCGACGCCATGCTGCTGCTCAAGGGCATGGCCGGCCTGCGCGGCGTGGAGGCGCTGGAGTCGCTGTCCCACGTCCAGGGACTGGCACTGGGCGATGCCATCCGCCTGGCCATAGGCCACCATATGCAGCTGGCCCTGGTGTTGCTGCTGCTGGCCATTGCCTGGTTCACGCCCAATGCCCACCAGATCCTGGGCCGCTTCTCGCCCGCCATGTTCAAGGTGCAGGAAGCGCCCCGGGCCTGGATGCGCTGGCGCCCCAGCGCGGGCTGGACGGCCGTGACCCTGGTCCTGCTCTTCCTGTGCCTGGTCAACCTGCACAAGGAAACCCGCTTCCTGTATTTCCAGTTCTGAAACGCCTGTTGGAGAAAAAAGCATGTCCCACAATGACATCGAAACCAAGATTGCCCAGATCATCGGAGCCATCATCCTGACCTCGGTCGAGCCCGATACGCTGCTGCTCGAATCGGGCCTGGTGGACTCGCTGTCCGCCGTGGACGTGGCCCTGGCCATCGAGAAGGAATTCGGCGTCAAGATACCGCCATCGGAGATCGACCTGCACCTGGAGTCCGTGCAAACGCTGGCGCAGTACGTGGCCGAGCAGCGCAAGGCGTGATGAGACGCCGGCACTGTCGGCCCGGCCTGCGCAGCCATCCCCATCCATCCACCGCCGCAAGGAGCCCGCATGCGATTCAGTTTTGACCGCTTCGACTTCATCGAGCCCGACGCCGGCACGCAGCGGCCGGCCGTCATCGATGCCGCCGGCACGCTGGACTGGCAGCAACTGGCCCAGGCCGTGGCGCAATGGGAGCAGCAGGCGCTGGCGCGCGGCGCTCGCCGCGACGAGCCGCTGCTGGTCACGGGGCACAAGGAGACGGCCTTTCTCGTGGCCATCCTAGGCTGCCTGCGCCTGGGCGTGCCCTTTGTCCCCGTGGACGTGATCAACCCGGCCGAGCGCATGGCGCGCATCGCCACGCTGGTGCAGGCCGGCCTGCGCTACGACGCGCAGGCCCGCAGCTTTGTGGACACCGGCATCGCCGCGCAGCCGCTGCAGGAAAAATCGCTGGCCTACATCATGTTCACCTCGGGCAGCACGGGCGATCCCAAGGGCGTGCAGATCGGGCGCGAGAGCATGGGCCTGTTCGCCGGCTGGATACGCGACTGCCTGGCCCTGGGCGAGGCGCCGGTGTTCATGGACCAGATGCTGTTCAGCTTCGACTTTTCGCTGTTCAATTGGATGGGCGCCCTGGTCACGGGCGGTGCCTGCGTGCTGTGCGCGCGCGAGACCATTGCCGACCGCCAGGCCTTTGCCGCCTACCTGGCGCGCACCCATGTGAACGTCTGGGCATCCACGCCCTCCTTCGTGCGCCAGCAGCTGCTGGATGCCGACTTCGACCAGCAGCACCTGCCCGACCTGCGCGTCTTCGTCTTCGGCGCCGAATCGCTCACGCCCACCGTGGCCGAGGCGCTGTGGAGCCGCTTTCCCCAGGCGCGCATCATCAACTCCTACGGCCCCACCGAGGCCACCTGCTCCACCACCTGGGTGGAGATCGACCCCGCGCTGCGCCAGCGCGCGCCGCTGCCCTTTCCCATCGGCCGGGCCAAGCCCTATGCCGACGTCTTCCTGGACGAAGGCGAGATCTGCGTGGCCGGCGACCATGTGATGCGCGGCTACCTCAACCGCCCCGACCTGCACGCCACACGCATGTTCATGCGCAACGGCAAGCGCGGCTACCGCACGGGCGACCTGGGCGAGATCGACGGCGAGGGCCTGGTCACCTTCCACGGCCGGCGCGATGACCAGATCAAGATGCACGGCTACCGCATCGAGCTGGCCGAGGTCGATGCCGTGCTGGCCACCCTGCCCGGCGTGCGCGCGGGCGCGGCGGTGGCACTCAAGCGGCCCGATGGCTTCATCGTGCGCATGATCGGCTTCGTGGACCTGGACCGCAGCGGCCCGCCCGGCATGCACCCCCTGCCCGAAGACCTGGCCGGATGGCGCGAACTGCTGGCCCAGCGCGTACCGCCCTACATGATTCCGTCGGAACTGCTGGCCTGCCATGGCTTTCCGCTGACCCAGACCGACAAGGCCGACCGCAAGCAACTGGAGCGCATGTACCTCGACTCGCGCATGCGCCCCGCCCAATGAAACAAGGATCTGCAGGCATGACTTCCGTTTTTTCCGCTGTGAGGCGCCAAGCACTGTTCACCCTGGCCGGGCTGGCGGCCCTGTCCTGCCTGCCTGCAGCGCATGCCGAAGGCACGCTGGCCCAGCTGTACGCCGCGCGCCCCCCCGCAGGCTCGTCCTTCGTGCGCGTGGTCCACCCCGACGCGGGCAGCCTGCGCGTGAAGATCGCCGACGGCCCCGAGCAGACGCTGTCCGGCAGCAAGCCGGCCAGCAGCTACGCCATCGTCAAGGGCGACACGCCCTTTGCCATCCAGCTGGACGGCAAGAGCGCCGGCAGCATGAAGGTGGCGCCGGGCAGCTTCACCACCCTGGTGCCGCAGCGCCAGGGCAAGAACGCGGCCACGCGCTTCACGGCCATCGACGACTCCGGCGGCAGCCAGGACGCGCTCAAGGCCGAGCTGCGTTTCTACAACCTCACCACGGACTGCCCCCAGGGCAGCCTGCAGGTCGCGCCCGCGGGCACGCCCCTGTTCACGGGCGTGGCGCCGGCCGCATCGGCCAGCCGCTCCATCAACCCGGTCAGCGCCCAGCTCAGTGCCAGCTGCGCCAAGGCCGTCAGCGCGCCGCTGGCACTGCCCCAGCTGCAGCCCGGCGACCACTACAGCCTGTTCATGACGGGTACGGCCGCCTCCCCCGTGCTGCGCGGCCAGGCCAGCGCCACCGACACCTATCGCCCCTGACCCAGCCCAAGGAGACCGACACAGACATGCGCACCCGCACCGTATTGCGTGAAGACCACCTGCTGTTCAAGGAACAGGTGGACCGATTCGTAGGGACAGAAATCCTTCCCCACATCAGCACGTGGGAAAACGAGGGCATCACGCCGCGCGCCCTGTGGCGCAAGGCTGGCGACAGCGGCCTGCTCAATTGCGACCTGCCCCCGCCCTACGGCCAGGGCGGGGACTTCGGCCACGCAGCCGTGGTCATCGAGGCGCTGGCGCGTGCCAACTGCCTGGGCATCGGCTTTTCCATCCACTCCGACATGGTGGCGCCCTATCTCTGGAACTTCGGCACGCAGGTGCAGAAGGACCGCTGGCTGCCGCGCATGGCCACGGGCGAGCTGATCGGCGCCATCGCGCTGACCGAGCCCGGCGCGGGCAGCGACCTCAAGGCCGTGCGCACGCGCGCCCGCCGCAAGAGCGAGAGTGAGGGCGGCGGCTACGTGCTCAACGGCCAGAAGACCTTCATCACCAACGGCGTCAACGCCGGCCTGATGGTGGTGCTGGCCAGCACCGAGCCCGACCTGGGCGCGCGCGGCCTGTCGCTGTTCGTGGTGGAAGAAGGCATGAAGGGCCTGGGCAAGGGCCCGGCGCTGCGCAAGATAGGCCAGCACAGCCAGGACACCTGCGAGCTGTTCTTCGACGAACTGCACCTGCCGGCCGACCACCTGCTGGGGCGCGAGAACGCAGCCTTCGAGCATGTGACCCAGGAACTGGCGCAGGAGCGGCTGGCGATCGCGCTGCGCGCGGCGGCCTCCACCGAAGGCATGCTGGACGAGGCCGCCGAGTTCGTGCGCAACCGCAAGGTCTTCGGGCGCCGCGTGCTCGACTACCAGAACACCCGCTTCAAGTTCGCCGACGCCCTGGCCAGGACCACCATGCTGCGCGTCTTCCTGGACGACTGCCTGGCCCAGCACCTGGAAGGCTCGCTGGACTCCGTCACCGCCGCCATGGCCAAGCTCAACGCCACCGAGCTGCAGGGCCAGGTGCTGGACGAGCTGCTGCAGCTGCACGGCGGCTACGGCTACATGGCGGAATACGGCATCGGCCGTGCCTGGGCCGATGCAAGGGCACTGCGCATCTTCGGCGGAAGCAGCGAGATCCTGCGAGAGATCATCGCCAAGCGCTTCTGACCCGGCCGCCTGCCGCTCAGCGCGCGGCGGATTTCCACCCGCGCAGCAGTTGCCGGGCTTCGGGCGTGTCGTTCAGCACCCAGGGATCGATGGCGAAGGCAACGACGCGCTGGGCGCCGTAGTCGCGGGCCACGTCCCATTGGCGACGCACGCGCTCGAAGCTGGCCGTGCGCGCCTGGAAGTCCGAGCCATCGGGCCGCGCGGGCGGCAGTTGCTCGAACAGCTCCACGATGAGATCGAACGGCGCCCTGCGCTCGAGCAGCATCTGCTGCAGCGGCGCCAGCGCCTCGTAGTTGCCCAGGCCCGCCACGCCCACGCCGTCCTGCACCATGGGGCGCAGGGACACGCGGTCCAGCAGGATGCTCCACAGCGTGGGCAGGCTGCCCAGGGTCTGCAGCTGGCTGAAATAGGTGGAGATGCCGGGCACCTGGCCGGATGTGGCCGCTGCCGCCTGGGCCAGCGGTTGCAGCGCGCTCACCAGCAGATCGATGCGCTCGGGCGCGGCCCAGTGGTACTGCTCCAGCTCGTAGGGGATGTACCAGCCGCGAAAGGCCGCATGGCGCGGCCAGGTGCTGGCGTACATGTGGCTGGCGCCCAGCTCGGCGATATGCGCCAGGTAGGGCGCAGGGCCTGCGGCGTTGTCAAGGCTGATCTGCTTCCACCAGCGCTCGTCATAGGGCAGGCCCAGGTGCACGCCCATGCCCAGTTCGGTGCAGATGTCCAGCAGGTCGGCGATCTGCGCGTCGGCCAGCATCCAGCTGTCCGCCTCGGTATCGCCCAGCAGGCCGCTCCATTGCACGAACAGCTCGCGGCAGCCCAGCGCCTGGGTGGCGGCCAGGCGCTGGCGCCATTGGTCGCGCGGCATCTCCAGATGGCTGCGCCACGGCTGCAGGAAACTGCCCGACACGGGCGCCGAGGCCGCGCAACCGACCAGCGAGGCACAGGCGGCGGCCACGCCGGCGCCGAGGAATTCGCGTCTGGACAAATGCATGTTGGGGACGGCCGCAAGGCTGCGTGAAGGCAAGCGCCAAGAATACAGCCAAGCGGCACCGCCCCGCCCCAAGGGGGCCGGCCCAGCGGGGGTTGACCCGGCCGGGCTGAGGGTTGATGCGCGGCGAAGGCGGCTTCAGAACGAGTGCACGACGCCCGCGTAAAGCCCCTGCTGGCCGGAGCCGGGCAGCGGCTTGCCGCTGTTGGCCTCCACCGAGAACGAGGCTGTGCCCCCGTTGGAGAGGGTGCCGACCGTGCCATACAGCATGGTGCGCCGGGAAAGATGGTAGTTGGCCCCCAGGCTCAGCAGGCTGGCGCCGCCGCCACTGCGGTTGGCGCGGTAGGCGCCGCCCACCAGCACCAGCGCCGGCGTGGCCTGGTAGTTGGCGCCCATCCAGTAGGTCTGCTGCCTGCGGGCGCCTGCCGGGTTGTCGGCGTCGGCCACCGTCAGGAGGCCTGACCGGATCTGGCTGTAGCCCGTGAACAGCTTGAGGCCGCCCACGCGGTAGGTTGCGCCCACCGTGTAAAGGCGCGATGCCGCGTAGAGCGAACTGAACGCGCCGTTGCCGTCGCGGATTTCCTCGTAGAAGGCCTTGAGCACCAGCGGCCCCTGCTCATAGCCCACGCTGACGGCGGCCTGGCGCCCGGCCCGGGAACGGCCCGCCTCCCCGTTCAGCCCCAGCTGGGTGCGAAACGAGAGCCCGCCCCAGGCCGGCGACTGGTAGCTGATGGCATTGGGGCGCGACCCCCAGGTCCGGTTGCCCTGCAGCGTGCCCGCGCCCATGGCCTGCAGGCCCATGGGGTCCAGCGCCCAGACCTCGCCGTCCGGAATGCCCATGGCCCGGCCCAGCAGCAGCGTGCCGTATGTCTGGCTTCGCAGGCCGACCACCGCATAGCGGCTGAAGAAGCTGTCGCCCACCGTGCCGTCGTCGGCCGAGAACTGGCTTTCGAGATGGAAGACGGCGCTCAGGCCGCCACCCAGGTCCTCGGCCCCGCGCAGCCCCCACCAGGTCGCGCCCCATTGCCCGGCGTGCCGGAGTTGACCGGAAGACCGGCCCGGCCCCTCGGCAATGCGGTTCATATAGTCGACACCGCTGACGATGCGCCCATACAGCGTGACGCTGCCTTGCGCCGCGGCCAGACTGGCTGCGCCGGCCAGCGCCGCAGCGCACAGGCAAGGTACGGTGGCCCGGGCCGCAGGGCCCCGCAGGGCGTGGTGGATTGCAGATGTCATGACGTTGTCCTCCCTTGGTTTTCATGCCTCGATGCCGGATGGCCTCAGGCGCCCAGCCGCTCCACGAGCGCGCGCAGCGTCTCGTAGCCCTTTTTCGCGTATGCGTAGCCGGGCGCGATGGCGGGGTCCTGCTCGGCCTCGACCACCAGCCAGCCCTGGTAGCCGGCATCCCTGAGCGTGCGCAGCACCGCCTCGAAGTCGAGCGCGCCGTCACCCGGCACCGTGAAGATGCCGTTGACCACGCCCTGCAGAAAGCTCCAGTCGCCCTGGCGCGCCTGGGCAATCACCTGGGGACGCACATCCTTGCAATGCACATGCGCCACGCGCGCCACATGTTTTTTCAGCAGCGCCGCCGGATCGGCCGCGCCGCCGTAGTAGGCATGGCCGGTATCGAACAGCAGAAAGACCTTGCGCGGATCGGTCAGCGCCATCAGGCGGTCCACATCCTGCGGGGATTCCACCTGGGCGCCCATGTGGTGGTGATAGGCCAGCCGGATGCCGTAACACTCCAGCAGGTGCGCGCCAAAGGCATCCAGCCGCCACGCATAGCGCTGCCAGGCCGCATCGTCGGCAAAGCGCGGGCGCCGGGACACAGGCGTGCCCATCTGCCCCTGGACCGTGCCCGCGCATTCGCCATAGACCACCACGTCGACGCCGTTGTGGCGCAGCCTGTCCATGTGGGGCTTGCAGCGCTCGGCCTCGGCGGCAAGGGCCTGGTCGTCGCTGCCCGCATCGGCCTGCGCCAGAAAGCCCGAGTACCAGCCGGAGACGCAGGCCAGCCCGTACGCGTCGAGCCTGGCCTTGAGCGCGGGGCCGGTTTTCGGAAACTTGTTGCCCAGCTCGAAACCCGCGTAGCCGATCTCGGCGCCCTCCTTCAGTGCCGTGTCCAGCGGCGTATCGCCCCCCAGCGAAGGGAGGTCGTCGTTCATCCAGGACAGGGGATTGATACCGATGCGAACCTTCCAGTTCATGCGAGTCCTCCTTGGGGCAGATAGGCGCCTAGACAGTTAGGCAGATGGGCAGAAGTCGGGCGGGGCGACGGTGGCGCGGCGTCAGCGCCGCTGGCCTGCCTTGTGGTGCAGGTACTCGCGCCGCGCGCCCTGGACCTCGGGGCGGCCCGAGACCTCGGGCACGGCAACCTCCCACCAGGCGCCGCCGTCGGCCGTGGTGCGGTGGTGGGTGGTGTCTATCACCAGCACCTGGCTGCGGCGGGACGCCCGCGCACGCAGCATTTCGCGGCGCAGTTCCTGCACACCGCCCACGTGGACGGCCTCCGCCCCCATGGCAGCGGCGTGGCGGGCGAAATCGATGGACGAGCGCTCGCCGCCCTCGGGCACGCAGTCGTCGAGCATGTTGTTGAAGCTGGCGCCGCCGCAGCGGATCTGCAGCCGCTCTATGCAGCCGTAGCCACGGTTGTCCAGCACCACGACGATGATCTTTCGGCCCAGCAGCACCGAGGTGGCCAGCTCGGCGTTGAGCATCATGTAGGAGCCATCGCCCACGACCACGATGACCTCGCGCTCGGGCCTTGCCAGCTTCACGCCCAGGCCGCCCGCGATCTCGTAGCCCATGCAGGAATACGCATAGTCCACGTGGTAGTTGCCCGGCAGGCCGCTGCGCCACAGCTTGTGCAGCTCGGCCGGCAGCGTGCCGGCCGCGCAGACCACGACGTCATTGCGGGCGCTGTCCAGCCCTGAGTCGGCGGCAGACTCGCGCAAGGCCCCGATCACCTCGGCGTCACAGGGCAGCTCGCCCTGGGGCGCGTGCAATGTCAGCTCCGCCACGCGCTGTGCCCAGGCTGAGGCCCGGGCGCGCAGCTCTTCGGTCCACCGTGGATCGGCCCGCCAGCCGGCCAATCCTGCACCCAGCTGGGCCAGGCCAATACGGGCATCGGCCACCAGCTGGCGGCCACGCTTCCTGGCGGCATCGAAGGGCTGCACGTTCAGGCCCAGCACCGTGGCCTGGCTGTACAGCGCCTGCGAGCCGCTGGTGAAATCCTGCTGCCGCGTGCCGATGGCCAGCAGCACATCGCAGTGCCGGGCCGCGTGGTTGGCAGCCGGCGAGCCGGTCACGCCGATGGCGCCCAGGTTGAGGGCATGGTCCCAGGCCAGGCTGCCCTTGCCGGCCTGCGACTCGGCCACCGGCACGCCATGCGTTTCGGCAAACACGCGCAAGGCCTCCCAGGCCTGGCTGTACAGCACGCCGCCGCCCGCCACGATCAGCGGCCTTTTGGCGCAGGCCAGCAAGGCCACGGCCTGCTCCAGCTCGGCGGCATCGGCCGGCGGGCGACGCTGGAGGATCAGCGGCGGGTGGAAGAAATCCATGGGCCAGTCGAAGGCCTGGGTCTGCACGTCCTGCGGCAGCGCAAGGCAGGCGGGGCCGCACTGCGCCGGGTCGGTCATGACCTGGATGGCGCGCGGCAAGGCCGCCAGCAATTGCCCGGGCTGCATGATGCGGTCGAAGTAGCGCGTGACCGGACGCAGGCAGTCGTTGGCGCTCAGATCACCCTGCTCGAAGCTCTCCACCTGCTGCAGGACGGGATCGGGCAGGCGCGAGGCAAAGATGTCCCCCGGCAGCAGCAGCAGCGGCAGGCGCGCCACATGCGCCAGCGCGGCGGAGGTCACCAGGTTGGTGGCGCCGGGGCCGATGCTGGAGGTCACGGCCATCATGCGCTGGCGGAAATGGGTCTTGGCAAAGGCCACGGCCGCATGGGCCATGCCCTGTTCGCTGTGGGCGCGAAAGGTGGGCAGCCTGTGCCTGTCGGCATGCAGGGCCTCGCCCAGCCCGGCCACGTTGCCATGCCCAAAGATGGCGAACACGCCGCCGCAATAGGGCTGGATGGAGGTGCTGCCGTCCGGCTGCACGACCTCGGCCCGCAAGGCCGCCAGGTAGCGGACCAGCGCCTGGCTGACGGTCAATCTCACAGTGCTTGTCATGGCTTGCCTTGTCTCCGATGTCCGCCGTTCAGAACATGGTCAAAAGATTAAAACTATTGAAAATTAATTTCCTTAGGTGTAATCACTTAGAAATTAATTTCCAAAATTTCACGACGCGGAACTACAGTTCTCCTCACGGTCCGGTGCAATCCGGTGTGTGGCGAGTCCATGCGGGGCCTGCATGCGCCCCGCTGCCGCTCAGGAACAAGGAGACGAGGGATGAGTAAAAGACACCTGCTGGCTGCCATTGCCGCAGCCCTTCTGGCCGCCCTGCCGTTGCATGGTCAGGCTCAGGCTCAGGCACAGCCACGGGCAGCGCAGGCCCAGGCCCCGGTGCAGCCCCTCAGGATCGGCGTGGCGATGGCGCTGTTTGACGACACGGGCCTGACCATCCTGCGCAACGGCATCGTCGATGCAGCGAAAAAGCACGGAGCCGGCGTGCAGATCGAGGACGCCAGCAACGACGTGGGCAAGCAGCTGAGCCAGATCCAGAACATGATTGCCCAGCGGGCCGACGCCATCATCGTCAACCCGGTCGATACCGACGCCACGCCCAAGATCACCCGCATGGTGAGCGCCGCCCGGATTCCGCTGGTCTACGTGAACCGCCAGCCCGTGGATTTCGACAAGCTGCCCGCAGGCACTGCCGTGGTCGCGTCCGATGAAAAGCTGTCGGGCACGCTGCAGGCCCGCCAGGTCTGCAAGCTGCTGGGCGGCCGGGGCGACCTGCTGGTGCTGATGGGCGAGCTGTCCAACGACTCGGCGCGCGTGCGCACCCGCGACATCGAGGAAGTGCTGGCGACCCGCGAGTGCGCAGGCATGAAGATCCTGGACAAGCGCGAAGGCAAATGGAGCCGCACGCAGGGGCAGGACATCACCATGAACTGGCTGAGTTCGGGCATGAAGTTCGACGCCATCCTCGCCAACAACGACGAGATGGCGATAGGCGCCATCAACGCGCTGAAGTCGGCCAGGAAATGGACGCCCGACATGATCGTGGCCGGCATAGACGCCACGCCGGACGGGCTGGCGTCCATGAAGAACGGCGACCTCAAGGTCTCCGTCTTCCAGAACCTGGCGGGCCAGGGCGCCAATGCCGTCGATGCCGCCCTGCGCCTGGCCGGCAAGCAGGCCGTGGAGCGCTTCATGAACGTGCCCTTCGAACTGGTCACGCCCGAGAACATGGACCAGTACGCCAGGCCTTGAGCCGGCCTCGCCTGGTCCGCGTCGCCCCGTCACCCCCGCCACCTCTTCACAACCTGTCCTCCAAGGAGTGCCCATGCCCACCGTCTCGCCGGGCAGGCCGCAGGCCGCCCCCTGGCCAGCAGCTTCCCCATCCCCTGCTGGCGACTGGCTTCTGGAAGTGCGTGGCGTGGGCAAGTCGTTTCCCGGCGTCGTGGCACTGGCCGATGTGCAGCTGCGCGTGCGCAGCGCCAGCGTGCATGCGCTGATGGGCGAGAACGGCGCCGGCAAATCCACGCTGATGAAGATCATTGCCGGCATGCATGCGCCCGACCAGGGCGAGATCCGCCTCAGGGGCAGGCCCGTCACGCTGCACGGCCCGCTGGATGCGCTGCAGCAGGGCATTGCCATGATCCACCAGGAGCTGAACCTCATGCCCGGCATGAGCGTGGCCGAGAACATCTGGATTGGCCGCGAGCCGCTCAACCGCCTCGGCCTGGTCGACCACCGCCAGCTGCGCCAGCGCACGCAGGCGCTGTTCGACCGGCTGGCCATCGGCATCGATCCCGGGGCCGAGGTGCGCACGCTGACCGTGGCCAGCCGCCAGATGGTGGAGATCGCCAAGGCCGTGTCCTTCGACTCCGAGGTGCTGATCATGGACGAGCCCACGTCCGCGCTCACCGACAGGGAGGTGGAGCACCTGTTTCGGATCATCGGCCACCTGCGCAGCCAGGGCAAAGGCATCGTCTACATCACGCACAAGATGAACGAGCTGTTCGAGATCGCCGACGAGTTCTCGGTGTTCCGTGATGGCCGCTACATAGGCACGCATGCGGCCGCCGACGTCACGCGCGACGACATCATCCGCATGATGGTGGGGCGCGAGATCACACAGATGTTCCCCAAGCAGGACGTGGCCCTGGGCGACGTGGTGCTGTCCGTGGACGGGCTGGGCGTGCAGGGCGTGTTCAGCGGCCTGGGCTTCGAGCTGCGCGCCGGGGAAATCCTGGGCGTGGCCGGCCTCGTGGGCTCCGGGCGCTCCAATCTGGCCGAGGCGCTGTTCGGCGTGGTGCCCGCCACCAGCGGCGAGATCCGCATCGACGGCCGGCCGGTGAAGATCGACTCGCCCGCGCAGGCCATGCGGCACGGCATGGCCTTTCTCACCGAGGACCGCAAGGACACCGGCTGCTTCATGGGCCTGGACCTGCAGGCCAACATGGAGATGGCGGTGCTGAGCAGCCGCCATGTGAAGTGCGGCTTCGTCGAGCGGGCTGCGCTGCGCCGCGACTGCGAGCACATGGCGCGCACGCTGCGCATCAAGTCGCCCGGCCTGCATGAACAGATACAGAACCTGTCGGGCGGCAACCAGCAAAAGCTGCTGATCGGCCGCTGGCTGCTGACGCGGCCCCGCATCCTCATCCTCGACGAGCCCACGCGCGGCATCGATGTCGGCGCCAAGGCCGAGATCCACCGCCTTGTCGGCACGCTGGCCGCCGAGGGCGCGGCCGTGCTGATGATTTCCTCGGAGATGCCCGAAGTGCTGGGCATTAGCGACCGCATCCTGGTCATGCATGAGGGACGCATGACGGGCATCGTCGAGCGCAGGGACGCCGACCAGGTACGGATCATGGAACTGGCTTCCCGCTGAGCCGGGGACCCCAAGCGGAGACAGGCAAGATGAGCAATACCCCATCGATTTCGCAGGCCCCCTCCCCGCCCGGCCCGGGCACCGGCCCGCTGCACCGGGCCAGGCGGCCGCCGGAACTGAGCATCTTTCTGGTGCTGCTGGGCATTGCACTGTTCTTCGAGGCGGCCGGCTGGCTCACCGTGGGCCAGAGCTTTTTGCTCAACGCTGAGCGGCTGCAGATCATCGTGCTGCAGATGGCGGTGATCGGCATCATCGCCGTGGGCGTCAACCTCGTCATCATCACCGGCGGCATCGACCTGTCGTCGGGCTCGGTGGTGGCCGCCACCGCCGTGGTGTCCGCCAGCCTGGCACAGGTGTCCGACTTTCCGCGTGCCGTGTTCCCGCAGCTGACCGACCTGCCCGTGGTCTGGCCGGTGGCGGCCGGCATGTGCGTGGGCCTGATGGTCGGCCTGCTCAACGGCTCGCTGATCGCCTTCACGGGCATTCCGCCCTTCATTGCCACGCTGGGCACCATGGTGGCCGCACGCGGCTTTGCCAAGTGGTTCACCAACGGCACGCCCGTCTCCATGCTGACCGACGACTTCGCAGCGATCGGCTCCGGCGCCCATCCGGTGATCATCTTTCTGGTGCTCGCCGCCGTCTTCCACGTGGTGCTGCGCCATACGCGCTTCGGCAAATTCACCTATGCCATCGGCTCCAACCGCCAGGCAGCCGTGGTTTCGGGCATCAACGTGCAGCGGCATCTGGTCTGGGTCTACATGATTGCCGGCCTGCTCGGCGGCATCGCCGGCACGGTGACGGCGGCGCGGGCCATCTCGGGCCAGTCGGGCATGGGTGTCATGTACGAGCTCGATGCGATTGCCGCCGTGGTGATCGGCGGCACCTCGCTGGCCGGCGGCATGGGCCGCATCACCGGCACGGTGATCGGCGTGCTGATCCTGGGCGTCATGACCTCGGGCTTCACCTTCATCCGCATCGACGCCTACTACCAGGAGATGGTCAAGGGCGCCATCATCGTCGCGGCCGTGGTCGCCGACCAGTACCGCAACAAGAAGGCGCGGCGCTGACGGCGCGCCCTGCAGGCAGACACCATGAAAATCGCCCTCGATCCCTACATGATCCGGCACGAGCCGCTGGACCGGCTGCCGCAGGCCGTGGCCGAACTGGGCTATGCGCACATCGAGCTGTCGCCGCGCAGCGATTTCCTGGACTGGTGGGTGATGCCGCGCGCCACCAAGGAGCGCATGGCCGCATTCCGCCAGGCCATGCGCGCCAGCGGCGTGGCACTGGCATCGCTGCAGCCCATGTACCGCTGGGCCAGCCCGTTCGAGGACGAACGGCAATGGGCGATGCGCTGCTGGAAGAAGGCCATCGAGGTGGCCATCGAGATGGAGTGCGCGCTGATGGTCTCGGAGTTCGGCCGTGGAGCCTCGCCCGAGCGCTCGGTGAACGGTCCTGCCGGCGCGAATCCGAAGGAGATGTGCGAGGCCGCCTGGTTCCGCTCCATGGACGAGTTGCTGCCCATCCTGGAGCGCGAAGGCATCACGCTGTCCGTGGAGCCGCATCCGGAGGACTGGATAGAGCAGCTGCAGCCGGCCATGGACATCGTGAGGAACATGGGCTCGAAGGCGCTGCGGCTGTCCTATATCGCCCCGCACACCTTCCACTACGGCGGCGACATGGCCGCCATGCTGCGCGAAGCCGCGCCGCTGCTGGCCCATGTGCGCGTGGCCGACACCTTCGACCACAGGAAGAGCAGCCAGCTGCGCTACATCGTCAACCCGCCGGGCTCGCACCACATCCGCGTGCACCAGCACCTGGACATGGGACAGGGCGAGATCGACTGGGACCTGTTCTTCGGCACGCTGGGCAGCGCCGGCTTCGACGGCGTTCTGTCGTCCTGCGTGTTCGCCTGGGAAGAGCGTGCGGCCGAATCCAGCCGCTTCATGCGCCAGCAGATACAGCAACAGCTGGAAAGGCATTTCCCGGACCGCTTTGCGCCCCTGACCACCGCTTCCCACCCGAGTCCCGGCCCATGACGAATCCCATCCATTTCGCCATCAACCGCATCAGCGCCTCTCGCATGCCGTTTGCCGGCTACCTGGCCATGTGCCGGCGCCTGGGCGTGTCGGCCATCGAGATCCGCAACGACCTGCCACATGCCGAGACCTGCGACGGCACGGCGCCCGCCGCCATCCAGGCCGCGGCGCGGCAGGCCGACATCACCATCGTGTCCATCAACGCGCTGTATCCCTTCGACGTTTTCGACGCCGGCCTGGAGCGCAAGGCGCGCGCGCTGGCGGCGTACGCGCGTGACTGCGGCGCCCGGGCCCTGGTCATGTGCCCGTTGAACGACAGGGCCGACCCGCGCACGCCCGGCCAGCGGCGGCGCGACCTGGTGCATGCCCTCAGGCAGCTGCGCCCCCTCCTCGATGGCCATGGCGTGCAGGGACTGGTCGAGCCCCTGGGCTTTGCCGAGTGCGCGCTGCGCCGCAAGTCCGATGCCGTCGAGGCGATCTACGGCGCAGCCGGCGAACGCCACTTCAGGCTGGTGCACGACAGCTTCCACCACTACCTGGCCGGCGAAGACATCTTCTTTCCCGACCTGACCGGGCTGGTGCATGTCTCGGGCGTCGAGGACCACCGGCTCGAAGACGGCCAGATGCGCGACGGCCACCGCGTGCTGGTCGGCGAAGGAGACCGCCTGGGCAACATCGCCCAGTTGCGAGAACTGCTCGATCGCGGCTATGGCGGCCCGGTCTCGTTCGAGCCGTTCGCGGCCCGGATCACGGACGCGGACAGCAACGAAGCCCTGCTGCGCCAGAGCATGGACTTCATCCGCCATTCATTGCTTTGAAAGAAGGGAACCATATGACGCTGCAGATCGGAGCAATAGGCTGCGGAGCCATCGGACAAGACCACATCCGCAGGATCTCCCGGGTGCTGTCGGGCGCCCGGGTGGTGGCGGTGACAGACATCGATGCGCAGCAGGCGCGGGACGTGGTGGCCGGACATGATCCGGCCATCGAGATCATGGACAGCGGCCGGGCGCTGATCGCCGCGCCACAGGTGCAGGCGGTGCTGGTCACCTCCTGGGGTCCCTCGCACGAGGAACTGGTGCTGGAGGCCATCGCCCACGGCAAGCCCGTGTTCTGTGAAAAGCCGCTGGCGGTAACCGCCGCAGGCTGCATGCGCATCGTGCAAGCGGAGGTGGCGCAGGGCCGGCGCCTGGTGCAGGTCGGCTTCATGCGCCCCTACGACGCGGGCTACCGTGCGCTGCGCCATGTCATCGCCGCCGGCGAGATTGGCGCGCCCCTGATGGTGCACTGCGCGCACCGCAATCCCACGGTGGCCGGGGGCTACACCACCAGCATGGCCATCACCGACACGCTGATCCACGAGCTCGATGTCCTGCGCTGGCTGCTGGACGACGACTACGCCAGCGCCCAGGTGGTGTTCCCCAGGAAGACGCGCCACGCATTGCCGCATCTGAACGATCCGCAGATCATCCTGCTGGAGACCGTGGGCGGTGTGCGCATTGACGTGGAGGTATTCGTCAACTGCCGGTACGGCTACGACATCCAGTGCGAAGTGGTGGGCGAGACGGGCATCGCGCGCCTGCCGGAGCCTGCGGCCGTGCCCATGAAGCGCGCGGCCAGCAGCTGCACGCCCCTGCTGACCGACTGGAAGCAGCGCTTCATCGCCGCCTACGACGCGGAGCTGCAGGCCTTCATCGACGGCGTGCGCGACCGGCAACTGACAGGTCCCTCGGCCTGGGACGGCTACGCCGCCGCAGTGGCCGCCGATGCCTGCCTGCTGGCGCAGTCCTCCGGCGCGATAGAGCACATGGCGAGCGCAGCGCGCCCGGCGTTCTACCAGCCCTGAGCCCCTGACGCCATGACTGCGACCATGACAGCGTCCCTGACCATTGGCTGCGCGCCCTGCTGCTGGGGCGTGGACAACGTGGACAACCCGCACCTGCCGCCCTGGCGCCAGGTGCTGGACGAGGCCTGCGAGGCGGGCTTTCGGGGCATGGAACTCGGCCCCTGCGGCTACATCCCGCTCGACGCGGCCCTGGTACGCACGGAATTCACGCAGCGGCGCCTGTGCATCACCGCCGGCACGATCTTCGACGATCTCGTCTCGCCGGCCCGGCTGCCGCAGCTGCTGCGCCAGACTCGCGAGATCTGCGGACTCATCAGCCAGCTTCCCAGGCCGGCCGCTGCAGCCGGGCAACGCTACCCGGCGCCCTATCTCGTGGTGATGGACTGGGGCCACCCCGAGCGCGACTTCGAGGCCGGCCACCCGGACCGCGCCCCGCGCCTGTCCGATGCACGCTGGGCCGCCATGGTCGATCACATCCGCCAGATAGCGCACCTTGCCTGGAGCGGCTTCGGCGTGCGCGCGGTGATCCATCCGCATGCGGGCGGCTACATCGAATTTGCCGACGAGATCGACCGCATCGCCGCCGACGTGCCGGCGCAGGCCGCCGGACTGTGCCTGGATACCGGCCACCTGCACTACAGCGGCATGGACCCGGCAAGCTGGCTGCGCCGGCATGCGGCACGGCTGGAATACGTGCATTTCAAGGACATAGACGCCCAGGTGTACGGGCAGGTGATGGGCGAGCGCATTGCGTTCTTCGACGCCTGCGCCCGGGGCGTGATGTGCCCCATCGGCCAAGGCGTGCTCGACTATCCGGCCATAGGCGCCACGCTACGGGAGATCGGCTATGCAGGCTGCATCACGGTGGAGCAGGAGCGCGACCCGCGCAATGCGGGTGCCAGCCTGCCCGACGTGGCCGCCAGCCGCGCCTTCCTGGCCCGCACAGGTTTTTGCTGAAGACGCTTTTGCTGAAGACGCAACACAAAGGTGGACACCATGATCGACGGAACCCTTCTGCCCGGCCGCCCGATTGCCTGGGGCATGGTCGGCGGCGGACACAACAGCCAGATCGGCCATGTGCACCGGTCGGCGGCGCTGCGCGACCACAATTTCCGGCTCGTGGCCGGGGCGTTCGACATCGATGCCGCGCGCGGGCGCCGGTTCGGCGAACAACTGGGCGTGGACGTGCAGCGCTGCTACGCCGACTACCGGGCGATGTTCGAGGCCGAGGCCGGCCGCCCGGACGGCATTCGCGCGGTATCCATCGCCACGCCCAACAACACCCATTTCGAGATCTGCAAGGCCGCCCTGCTCTCAGGCCTGCACGTGGTCTGCGAGAAACCGCTGTGCTTCACCACGGCCGAGGCCAAGGAGCTGCTGGAGCTGTCCCTTGCCAGGAACCGCATGGTCGGCGTGGCCTACGGCTATGCCGGCCACCCGCTCATCGCCCAGGCGCGCGAGATGATCGCGCGGGGCGAGCTGGGCGACATCCGCATCGTGCAGATGCAGTTCTCGCACGGCTTTCACAGCGAGGCGGTGGAGCAGTCCAGCCCCGCCGCGCGCTGGCGCATGGACCCGGCCTTTGCCGGCCCCAGCTATGTGCTGGGCGACATTGGCACGCATCCGCTGTACCTTTCCCAGGTGATGCTGCCGGGGCTGAAGATCGAGCGGCTGATGTGCAGCCGGCAGAGCTTCGTCAGCAGCCGCGCCCCGCTGGAGGACAACGCCTTCACCCTCATGCAGTACCAGGGCGGCGCCATGGGCTACCTGTGGGCCTGCGCGGTCAACAGCGGCTCCATGCATGGGCACAAGCTGCGCGTCATCGGCGCCAGGGCCAGCCTCGAATGGTGGGACGAACACCCCAACCAGCTGCGCCACGAAGTCCAGGGCCAGCCGGCGCAGGTGCTCGATCGCGGCATGGGCTATCTGCACCCCGCCGCGCTGCAGGAAGACCGCATCAGCGCAGGCCATGCGGAAGGCCTGTTCGAGGCATGGTCCAACCTCTACCACCGCTTCGCGCTGGCCATGGAGGCCACGGACAGGCGCGATCGCGAGGCGCTGCAAACCATCCTCCATCCGGACATCCACGCTGGCATCGAGGGCGTGCGCTGGGTGGAGAACTGCGTGCGCTCGGCCGATGCCGGCGGGATCTGGGTGGACTACTGCTAGGGAATGCCATGCCCCGCCTGGGCTGCCAGCGGCCCGGGACCCGGGGATCGCCATGGCATCATGGCCCATCCAGAAATCAGTCGATCCCTTGCCCCGGGATCGCCCACCGGCCCGCCTGCGATGAGCCCTTCCCCGCCGCCCCCCGCATCCGTGGACCGACTCCTGCAGCAGATTGCCCAGGAATACGATGGCCTGAGCCGGCAGCTCAAGGCCATTGCCCGCCACATCGAGGTCCACCGCGACCAGCTCGGCCTGCAAGGCATACAGTCCCTTGCCGCGCAATGTGGTGTGCAGCCCTCGGCCGTCGTACGGTTTGCCAAGCATTTCGGGCTCTCGGGTTTTTCCGAGATGCAGCGCCTGTTCCGCGAAGGCCTTGCCGAGCAGATCGCGCCGGGCCGCGCCTATGAACTGCGCGTGCGCGACATGGTCGAGGCCGGCCCCGCCGCCCTGGAGCCCGTGCAGATTGCCGACGAATTCCTCAAAGGCGGCATGGCCGGCATGCAGCAGCTGCGCCAGAACCTGGACGGTCAGGCATTCGACCGGGCGGTGGAGCTGCTGGCCGGCACGCAGGCGATCTGGATCGCCGGCTCGCGCCGCTCGTTTCCCGTGGCCGTGTATCTGGAATATGCGCTGCAACACACCGACAAGCGCATAGGCCTGTTCAGCGCGCTGGGCAGCATGCAGCAGGGGCAGATCCGGTCGGTGCGCAGCGGCGACGTGATGATCGCCATTTCCTTCATGCCCTATGCGGACGAAACCGTGCAGGTGGCGCAGTGGGCCAGGCAGCGCAGCGCCCACCTGATCGCCATGACCGACAGCCGCATGAGCCCCATTGCGCGCGAGGCCGAGGCGGCCCTGATCGTGCAGGACAGCGCCACCTTCGGCTTTCGCGCGCTGACGGCGGCCATGGGGCTGGCGCAAAGCCTTTTCGTGGCCCTGGCCTACCGGCTGGAGCTGTCGCTGCGCTCGTCCGCCGCGCCCGGCAGCTTGGCAGGCGAGTAGACAAAGCAAAGCGCCACCCTGGGGTGGCGCAGCGGTGAGGCAGGCAGGGGCCGTTGCCGGCCCTTGCCCTGGCCAGGGCGTTCTCAGGCCTTGGCCACGGCGGCCTCGGAAGGCAGGGCCTGCACGGGCTCTCCGTCCAGGGCGGCGTTGAGCTTGCTGTAGTCCAGCTCGTTTTCCCAGCGCGAGACCACCACGGTGGCCACGGCGTTGCCCATGAAGTTGGTCAGCGAGCGGCACTCGCTCATGAAGCGGTCCACGCCCAGGATCAGGGCCATGCCCGCCACCGGCACCTCGGGCACCACGGCCAGCGTGGCGGCCAGCGTGATGAAGCCCGCGCCGGTCACGCCGGCAGCGCCCTTGGAGCTGAGCATGGCCACCAGCAGCAGCGCGATCTCGTGGCCCAGGGTCAGGTGGGTGTTGGTGGCCTGGGCGATGAACAGCGCGGCCAGCGTCATGTAGATGTTGGTGCCGTCCAGGTTGAAGGAGTAGCCCGTGGGCACGACCAGGCCCACGACGGACTTGCCGCAGCCGGCGCGCTCCATCTTCTGCATCAGCGAAGGCAGGGCCGATTCCGAGGACGAGGTGCCCAGCACCAGCAGCAGCTCGGCCTTCAGGTAGCGTGCCAGCTTGAGCACCGAGAAGCCGCACAGCCGCGCCACGAAGCCCAGCACCACGACCACGAAGAGCAGCGAGGTGATGTAGAACGAGCCCACCAGCCAGGCCAGGTTGACCAGCGAACCCAGGCCGAACTTGCCGATGGTGAAGGCGATGGCGCCGAAGGCGCCCAGCGGCGCAGCCTTCATCAGGATGCCGACCAGCTTGAACACGGGGGCCGTCAGCGCCTCCAGGAAGTTGAGCACGGGCTTGCCGGCGTCGCCGACCATGGCCAGCGAGATGCCGAACAGCACGGCCACGAACAGCACCTGCAGGATGTTGTCGCCCACGAAGGGGCTGACCAGCGTCTTGGGGATGATGTCCATGGCAAAGCCGGTGAGCGTCAGCTCATGCGACTTGGCCACATAGCCCTTGACGGCGGCCTGGTCCAGGTCGGCCGGGTTGATGTTCATGCCCGCGCCGGGCTGCACCACGTGCGCCACCACCATGCCGACCACCAGGGCCAGCGTGGAGAAGAACAGGAAGTAGGCCATGGCCTTGAGGAACACGCGGCCCACGGTGCGCAGGTGCGTCATGCCCGCAATGCCGGTGACGATGGTCAGGAAGATCACCGGCGCGATGATCATCTTCACCAGCTTGATGAAGGCGTCGCCCAGCGGCTTGAACTGCTCGGCGTACTGGGGCTCGAAGTGGCCGAGCAGCACGCCCGCCACGATGGCGACCACCACCTGGAAATACAGCTGGCGGTAGAAGGGCAGCCGCTCGGGGCTGGCGGCGTGGGTGGGGACGGCATGCATGGTGCGGCTCCGGCAGGATTTCTGTGGGGTTGACGCACCACCGAGGTGCGGCAAGTTGCGGGAAGGTGCAGGTTGTACCGCTGGCATCCTCCGGCGCCGATAACCTATTGGTATTAGGCGCAGGCGCTCTCCCAGGGAGAATGGACGCAGAATCAGGGTAATCCCCAACCCCTTCCCGCCCCTGGAAGGCACCAAGCTGGCGCCCAATCGGGTCCAGACCACCATGCCCCAACCCGTTCGACGCCCTTCACGCCGTTCCTTCTGGACCCTGCTGCTGCTGTTCGGCGGCATGCTCGCCTGCATGCTGCTGGCCGGGGAGCTGGTCTACCACCGTGCCCTGCGCGGCGAGGCCGAAAGCGTGCAGCGCCAGCTCAGCCTCTACGCCCAGGCCCTGGGCCAGCGCATAGACCGCTACCGAACCCTGCCCGAGGTGCTGGCGCTGGATGCGCAGCTGCGCGCCGCCCTCACCCACCCGCTGTCCGCCGCCGAGGTCGATGCCCTCAACCGCAAGCTGGAGCAGGCCAACGGCGCCAGCCAGTCGTCCACGCTGACCCTGATCGACCGCCACGGCACGGCCCTGGCCGCCAGCAACTGGCGCGAGACGCGCAGCAACGTGGGCGTGGACTACAGCTTCAGGCCCTATGTGCAGCAGGCGCTGTCGCGCGGCAGCGGGCGCTTCTACGGCATCGGCCTGACCACGGGCCTGCCGGGCTACTTCCTGTCGCAGGCCATCCTGGACGAGCACAACGCCGTCGCGGGCCTGGTGGTGATCAAGATCGCGCTGCTGGAGCTGGAGCGCGAATGGCTGCAGACGCCCGACGTGGTCATGGCCTCGGACGAGCACGGCGTGGTCTTCCTGGCCAGCCAGTCCGACTGGCGCTACCGCCTGCTGTCACCCCTGAGCCCCGCCGACGAGGCGGACCTGGCCGCCACGCGCCAGTACATCGACCAGGAACTGCACCCCATGCGCTACCGGGTGCGCCAGGGCCTGGAGCAAGGCAGCCGCCTGGTGCAGATGCAGGAACCCGCCCTGCCCGGCACCACGCTGTGGCAGACCCTGCCCCTGTCCGGCAGCGACTGGCAGTTGCACCTGCTGCATGACACGCAGGCCAGCACCGTGGCCAGCCGCTGGGCGGCGGCGGCCGCTGCGGGCGGCTGGCTGGCCCTGGGCATGCTGGTGCTGTTCGTGCGCCAGCGCAGGCGGCTGGCCGCGCTGCGCCTGCGCAGCCGCCTGGAGCTGGAGACCGTGCTGCGCCAGCATGCCCAGGAGCTGCGCACGGCCCAGGACGGCATCGTCCAGGCCGCGCGCCAGGCCGACACGGGACTGAGCCGCAGCCTGGAGCACCTGCCCCAGGGCGTGGTGGTGATCGATGCCGACCTCAACCTGGTGGCCTGGAACTCGCGCTACGTGGAGCTGTTCCGCTTTCCCTCCGAACTGCTGCGCACGGGCCAGCCCATAGAGAACCTGTTTCGGTACAACGCCCGGCGCGGCCTGCTGGGGCCCGGCCCCATCGAAGAGGCCATCCACCGGCGGCTGCAGCATCTGCGCAGCGGCAGCCCGCACCTGCGCGAAAGCACCAAGGACGACGGCACGGTGCTGGAGATCCGCGGCAACCCGCTGCCCGACGGCGGCTTCGTCACCAGCTATGCCGACATCACCAGCTACAAGAACGCCGCGCGCGAGCTGCGCTCGCTGGCCGATGCGCTGGAGCAGCGCATTGCCGAGCGCACGCGCGACCTGGCCGAGGCCAAGCGCGAGGCCGAGCAGGCCAACCGCTACAAGACCCGTTTCGTGGCCGCTGCGGTGCACGACCTGCTGCAGCCTCTGAACGCCGCGCGCATGTTCAGCTCCCTGCTGCGCAGCCATCTGCATGACGAGGCGGGCCGCCACGTGGCCGACAGCATCGACGGCGCCCTGGCCGCGCAGGACGCCATCCTGGGCAGCCTGCTGGACATCTCGCGCATGGAATCGGGCCAGCTGGAGGTGCGCGTGCGCGACTTCGCGCTGGGCCCGCTGCTGCAGGTCATGCGCCACAACTTCGGCATCCTGGCCGAAAGCCGGGGCCTGCGCCTGAGCGCGGTGGACACGCGCTGCGTGGTGCGCAGCGACGAGGCCCTGCTGCGCCGCATCCTGCAGAACTTCCTGTCCAACGCCATACGCTACACGCGCCAGGGCCGCATCGTCATCGGCTGCCGGCGCCAGGGCCAGCAGTTGCGCATCGAGGTGCACGACCAGGGGCCGGGCATTCCCGAGAGCCTGCAGCACGAGATCTTCGAGGAATTCCGCCGCCTGGACGAGGGCCATGGCGACGACCGTGGCGCCGGGCTGGGCCTGGCCATCGTCGAGCGCCTGGGCCGGCTGCTGGGCCATGAGATCGGCCTGCGCTCGCAACTGGGCCGGGGCAGCGTGTTCTGGGTCTGCGTGCCGCTGGGCGACCCGGGCGCCGTGCCGCAGATCGCCGCAAGCGCGCAGACCGGCGACCCGGACCAGGATGCACCGCTGCAGGGCATGAACGCCTGGTATGTGGAGGACGATCCCCAGTCCTGCACCGCCATGCGCGCCCTGCTGCAGCGCTGGGGCTGCAGCGTGCCGCTGGCCGGCGGCCCGGCCGAGGCGCTGGCGCTGGCCGCGCCCGGCGAGGCGCCGCAACTGGTGCTGCTCGATGTGCGCCTGGGCCAGTTGCACGGCCCCGATGTCTACGCGCAGCTGTGCCAGCGCTGGGGCCAGTCGCCGCCCGTGATCCTGGTCACGGCCGAGCGCGACGGCATGCTGCGCCGCCAGGCGGCCGAGCGCGGCTGGGGCTTTCTGGCCAAGCCCGTGCGCCCGCCCGCGCTGCGTGCGCTCATGAGCCAGATGCTGCTGCGCCACCGGTAGGGGCACGGCACGCCGCGGCATGGAGTTCAGGCCGTGCCGTCGTTCTCCAGGCTCTTGACCAGCACGGCAGCCTGCGTGCGGCTGTAGCACTCCAGCTTCTTGAGAATGGCCGTCACATGCACCTTGACGGTGTTCTCGGCCAGCCCCAGTTCATGGGCGATCTGTTTGTTGAGCAGGCCGTCGGCCAGGCACAGCAGCACGCGGAACTGCTGGGGCGTGAGCTGGGCCAGCCGCGCGGCCAGCGCGGCGTCGGCCTCGGAGCGCTCGGCGGCCATGGGCGGGAACCAGCTGCCGCCGTCCAGCACTTCCTGCAGGGCCGTGCCTATGGCCTCGGCCGGCGCCGATTTCGGAATGAAGCCCGCGGCACCGAACTGCTGGGCACGGCGGATCACGCGCGGATGGTCGTTGGATGAGATCACCACCACCGGAATGTCGGGGTACTCGCCGCGCACATGCAGCAGCGCGGAGAAGCCGCGCGCGCCCGGCATGGCCAGGTCCAGCAGCACCAGTTCGATCTCGGGGTGCTGCTGCAGCGCCGCCCCCAGGGTCGCAGCGCTTGCGGCCTCCAGCACGGCGAACTGCGGCAGGGCCTCGCGCAGCACATGGATCACCGCAGCGCGGAACAGCGGGTGGTCATCGGCAACGAGCAGGGTGGATTCGGACATGGGCGCGAGTCTGACACGTCTGCAAACACATGCCCGGCTCATGGACCCCCGTGGAGGCCGGTGGCCGGGTTGCAGGCTGGCACGCCGTTTGCAATCAGTTGCAGCCACAGGCCTGGCAACAGGCGGAAATCTTCCTCCAACCGACGAACAAGGAGCCCTGAATTGACCTTTGAGCCCTCTTGCAAGGACCTGCTGCACAGGCCTGGTGCCCCGGCCCCAACCCAGTGCACGGCAGCGTTCAAGCCGCGAGAGTGCAAAACACAAATTAAGTTTCGTCATAACTGTGTCAAAGACACCACTTTCTGGCCGGTGCAATGGCTGGGATGCGTTGTAATACGCGGCTTAGCCAGTCTGGACTGCCTCGCGCGCGCACCGCAAAGGCACGCCGACACCGGCCGGACCCTGATGCGAAAACGCCACTGTCCCAGGTTTGCCACATAGCCCGCCCAGGGCGTTTGCCTCATCGTCTGCCCCGGTCACAGCACTGGCCAACCGTTTCCACTATCCAACAATGAAAGACTCCTCAACATGAAACGTTCCTTCATCGCACTGGCCGCTGCACTGGCCTGCGCCGGCGCAGCACACGCCCAAAGCTCGGTCCAGCTGACGGGCCTGGTGGACGCCTATGCCGGCTCCATGCGCATGGCTGGCGACGCCAGCGGCAAGGGCGTCGTGGGTTCGGGCGGCATGACCACCTCCTGGTGGGGCATGAAGGGCCAGGAAGACCTGGGCGGCGGCCTGAAGGTCGATTTCCAGCTGACGGCCTTCATGCGCGTGGACACCGGCAGCCCCGGCCGCTTCGACGGCGACCCGTACTTCTCGCGCGATGCCAACGTCGGCCTGTCCGGCGGCTTCGGCACGGTGCGCCTGGGCCGCGGCATGGCACCCAACTTCCTGCCCACCATCCTGACCAACCCCTTCGGCGACTCCTTCACCATCTCCCCGCTGGTGCTGCACGCCAACGTGGGCACGGCAGCCTGGGGCTCGGCCAACCTGACCACGCCGTCGGACACCGGCTGGAGCAACCAGATCGTCTACAGCACGCCCAAGTTCGGCGGCCTGCAGGCCAACGTCCACTACCAGTTCGGTGAAAAGGGCGGCGACTCCGGCAAGAAGAACATCGGCGTGAACGCCATGTACTTCGGCGGCCCCCTGAGCCTGGTGGCCTTCTACGAGCGCGCCCAGATCAGCAACCCCGTGAGCCTGGCCGTCATGCCCACCAAGACCGACTGGATGCTGGGCGGCACCTACAACTTCGAAGTGGCCAAGCTGTACGCGACCTATGGCCAGGCCAAGGTCAAGGACCTGGACCGCAAGAACAGCACCTACTCGCTGGGCCTGGACGTGCCCGTGAGCAGCGCCGGCACCATCAAGGCAGCCCTGGCCCGCACCAAGGCCGAGATCGGTGCCGTGGACTCCACGCGCACCACGGCCAGCCTGGGCTACGACCACTACCTGTCCAAGCGCACCGATGTGTACACCGTGCTGATGCACGACCGCATCACGGACCTGAAGTCGGGCACCAGCCTGATCGCGGGTATCCGCCACCGTTTCTAAGGCGACGCCTGGCCTGCCAGCACGGGCCGGGGACTTACGTCCCGAACTTTCAGCGAGGCCCTGCCTCGCTTTTTTTTCGGCCTTCTGAAGATCGATAGGGAATTTCTCCCACCGCTTTTTTCACGAACGTCAAGAGAGAAAGCGATTGTCCGACAGCCACGCTGCGCAATCCGGTGTGCAATGGAGTCCAGGCCCAGCCCCATGCTCTGCCTGCGCTGCCAGACAGGAGGTGCACCATGCGCAGACCCAGCCCCTTCGGACGTCATCCCTTCATTGCCTTCACCGCCACGGTATTGCTTGCCGTCGCCGCCAGCGTTGCCACCTTGTGGCTGGACAGCGCCGCCCCGGCCGCAGACACCTTGCTGCAAAAAGACCCGGGCGCCCTGCTGTCGTCGATGTAGGCCCTGCAAGCGCCTGCAAATGCCTGCTCAGCGCCATCCCTTTCGGACTGGCGCTGTTTTCATTTGCCGGCCGATGTGCCGGTTGATGTACCTGCCGATGCGCCCCCACCGCTGGCCGTCTTCTCCAGCAGCGCCAGCCTGCGCCTGACGGCCTGGGCCTTGTCCACCTCGCCCGCCTGATCATGGGCCCTGGCCTGCAGCAGCAGCCAGGCCATCACCGCCCGGCGCCAGCCCTGGGCCGAGGCGGTCTCGGCACCCAGCTCCAGCAACTGCGGCTGTGCCGCCCCCGCCCGCAAGGCCGCGCCGGCCGCCACCAGCCGGGGCAGCGGCTCCTTGATGGCGCCCACGGCAGCCAGCGCCGAGGCAGGCGCACCCAGCAGCGCCTGCGCCACGGGGCGCTGTAGTTCCGGCAATAGCGCAATGTCTTCGGGCCGGGGCCTGCCTTGCAAATAGCGCGCATAGGCGGCCTCCGCCGGCGCCGCGTCAAGCGCCAGCGCCTGGTAGCCGGGGCAGTCGTCCCATTCGAGACTGGCCACCTGGGCCGCGCAGCGCATCAGCTCCAGACGCGCGGCCAGGTCGGTGCGGCCCGTGGCGGCCACCTCGGCGCGGGCCTTGTCCCATTCCAGGGCCTGCACGCGCTGGCGGCCTTCCAGGTAGGCGGTGGATGCGCGTTGCGAAGCCGATTCGGCATTCAGCGCCCAGTCCGGCGCGGGCGGGCGGCTGCTGCAGCCGGCCAGCACCAGGGTCAGCACGGCGCCGGCGGCGGCATGGCGCGCCAGGAGGGTTGCGGCAGAAAGTTTCTTGGCGGCAGCACTCATGGCAGCTTCAACTCCGGTTGATGGGCAAACGGCCACTTGCGCTGCAGGTCGGCCAGCACGCCTTCGAGGCGGCGCAGGTTGCCCTCCACCTCGGCGCGCAGTGCGCCCAGGTCGGCCGTGGCCTCGCGCGCATTGGAGCCCACGGCCTGGGCCTCGGCCAGCACGGCGTCCACCTTGCCCAGCGTGCGGCGCGTGTCGGCCAGCAGGCCGTTGAGCTGCACCACGGTGGAACGCACCTCGGGCATGACGCCGCCGGCGTCGAACACCTGGCTGTCGGCCCGCGCCACCATGCGCTCCATGCGGGCCAGCGTGGCATTGGCGCGGTCCAGCAGGGCCGTGACCTTGCGCGCCTCCTGCTCGCTGCCCATGACCACGCCCAGCACGCCGCCCGGCCCCTGGGCCCGGCCGGCCAGGCCGCGCAGCTCTGTCAGCGACCCGCCCAGGGCCGAATCCGGCGCGGTGAGTTGGGCGATGTTGCCCAGCACTTCCTTGGCCGTGGACATGATCTGCGGCAGCTCGGCCGTGGCATCGCCGCGCAGCACGGGGCGCACGGCCTCGTCGGGCAGCGGCGGATCGCTGAGGATGCCGCTGTAGGCCTTGATGGTGGTGCCGCCCACCAGCCCCTTGACCAGGGTGAAGACGCTGGACTCGCGCAGCCAGTGCGCGTCCTTGCGCGGCACGTCGATGAGGATGCGCACATTGCCGTCCTCGGCCAGCTCGATGCGGCGCACGCGCCCGATCGGAAAGCCCGAGAAGGTCATGTCCATGCCCACGCTCACGCCCTCGGAGTCGTCGGCCGTGAGCACCAGGCGCTGCGTGGCGTCGAACACGCCGCGCGAGTACAGCAGGTACAGGGCCGATCCAAGAATCAGCACCAGCGTGAACAGCAGCAGGCCCGCCGCCTTGGCGCGCAGGTGCGCCACGGGCTTGAGGGCCTCGATTTCCTCGCCGTCCCAGGGGTCTGGCGGCGTGCGCCGCGTATCGGTCATGGCATTCCTTGTTCTGGCACGGGCCTTGCCGTGCATGTGGGGTTCGTGGAGTTCAGCGGGCGTGCTCAGTAATAGTTGCCCATGAGCGAGATCACCTCGATCACCAGCAGCACGGCAAACATGCGCGCAAAGCCGCCCAGCGCCGCGCCGCCGAGCCGGTGGCGCCGCAGCGGCGCATACAGGCCCGAAGCCATGGGCATGATGGCCACGGTGAGGCTGAAGAACCAGGTCTTGAGCACGAAGACCAGGGTCACGGCCGGCGTGAAGATCTGGCCGAAGATGCGCGTGTAGCCGGGCAGGCCCGCCAGCGTGAAGCCATAGACACTCAGGTAGACGGTGACCAGGGCCACCACGCAGCTGAGCACGGCCAGCGTGACCGAGGCAAACACGCCACCGGCGGCGCGCGGCACCAGGGCCATGCGCAGCGGATCGGAGCCGCGCTCCTGCCAGGCCTGGAGCTGGCCCCGCGCGCGCAGCTGCGCAATCAGCGTGCCATTGGGAATGGTGCAGCGCATGGCCACGAACAGCGCGGCCGTCAGCGGGATCAGCTCGATCACCAGCACGCGCACCACCATCTCCAGCGCATAGCGCGACAGCCCATAGCTCAGCGCCGTGACGATGACGATGCGCGTGATCACCGCGCACAACAGCGCCGCAAGCGCCGTGAAGCCCAGGAGGATGGGCCCGGTCTGCACATAGATCTGGTGCGCCATGGCACGCCGCGCGCCGCGCCGGTAGCTGGAGGGGGACATGGCCAGCACCAGCAGCACGGCGCCCAGGTAGACGCTGCGCCACCAGGCCAGCGCATGGTCGCGCAGCGCCGCCCAGATGCGGTCGGGAAGGGACAGGGCTGCGTGGCTGAGGCTCATCGGTCGATGATAGCGAGCCGTACCGGGACGGTCCGTCGGACGCCGGCGCAAGACAGGCAGCCGCGGACGGCGCTACACATGGCGCTTGGCGCCGGAGCTGCCCAGGGCAGGCGCCAGCGGCTCGTCAGCCTGGGCATGCAGGGCCTCGATCAGATGGCAGTAGCTGTCCGACCCGTCGCACTGGCTGCGCAGCTGCATCAGCTCATGCTCCAGCGCGCGCAGCTCGGCCAGGCGCTCGCGCACATGGCCCAGGTGGGCGTCCAAGGTTTCGTTGGCGGCCACGCAGTCGGCCTTGCTGGCGCCGTCCAGCGCCAGCAGGGTGCGGACCTCGTCCAGCGACATGTCCATGGCGCGGCACAGGCGGATGAAGCGCAGCCGGTGCACATCGCTGTCGCTGTACAGCCGGTACTGGTTGTCCTCGCGCACGCCCGCGCTCAGCAGCCTTTCCTTCTCGTAGTAGCGGATGTTGGCGGCGGCCACGCCGGAACGCTTGGCCGCCTCGCCGATGCGCCAGCGCGCAGATTCATGCTGTGACATGCTTGACCTTGAAGTGACTTCACCGTTTCCAATGCTCGCATGAACTCCAATCGCCTGCCAAGCCCTCAGGGCAACGAGGCCCTGAAAGCCTTCCCAGCCCTTTCCAAGCCCGCCTCGACTTCGCCGTCTTCCGCCTGCGGCACCGATTGCTGCGCGCCCTTCACCATCACCCAGCCCACGCCGGCCCGCAAGAAGGCCCATGGCCACTCGCATGCGCATGGCGAGGGCCACGATCACGCCCACGCCCGTGACCACGACCATGACCACGGTCACGACGAGAGCGATCCCCATGCCGGCCACGACCACAGCGTGCTGCCCGGCTGGCCGCGCATCACGGCCGCGCTGATTGCAGCCGTGCTGGCCGAAGCCGCCCACTGGCTCAGCGGTTCCCAGGGCGGCGTGCCGGCCCTGCAATACGGCGGCATGGCCGTGGCCGTGCTGGCCATTGCCCTGTCGGGCCTGGGCGTCTACAAGGCCGGCATCCGCGACGTGCTGCGCCTGAAGCTGGGCATCCACGCGCTGATGGCCATTGCCGTCACGGGTGCCTTCGCCATCGGCCAGTGGCCCGAGGCCGCCATGGTCATGGCCCTGTACGCCGCGGCAGAGCGCATCGAGGACCAGGCCATGGACCGCGCGCGCAATGCCATCCGCAGCCTGCTGCAGATGGCGCCCGAGACGGCCGACGTGCTCCAGCCCGACGGCAGCGTTCAGCGCGTGGCGGCCGCCGACGTGGCGCTGGACGCCAGCGTGCGCGTGGCCCCCGGCGCGCGCGTGCCGCTGGACGGCGTGGTCCTGCGCGGCGAAAGCTCGGTCAACCAGGCGCCCATCACCGGAGAAAGCGCTCTGGCCGACAAGGCCCCGGGCGACGAGCTCTACGCCGGCAGCATCAACCAGGATGGCGAGCTGCAGATGCGCGTCACCTCGGCGGCCAATGACAGCCTGATTGCGCGCATCGTCCATGCCGTGGAGCAGGCCCAGGCCTCCAAGGCACCCACCCAGCGCTTTGTCGATCGCTTTGCCGCCGTCTACACGCCCATCGTGCTGGTGCTGGCCATTGCGCTGGCGGTGCTGGCGCCGCTGGTCATGGACTGGAGCTGGCATGACGCGGCCTACCAGGCCCTGGCCCTGCTGGTCATCTCCTGCCCCTGCGCCCTGGTGCTGTCCACCCCCGTCACCGTGGTCAGCGCGCTCACGGCGGCTGCACGCCGCGGCCTGCTGATCAAGGGCGGCCAGGCGCTGGAATCGGCGCGCAAGCTGCGCGCCATTGCCCTGGACAAGACCGGCACGCTGACCACGGGCAGCCCGAAGCTGGTCGAATGGAAGTCCTGGAGCGAAGAGAATGCAGCCCGGGACGCCGCCCCTGGCCCCGCCCTGCCCGCCGCGCGCGCCCTGGCCCTGGCCGGCCGCTCGGACCACCCGGTCTCGCGCGCCATTACTTCCGGCCTCCAGGCCGACGCCGCCGTGGCCGCCGATGCCGCGCGGGCCTCGGTCAGCAAGCTGCTGGCCCTGCCCGGCCGTGGCGTGCAGGCCGAGATCGACGGCCAGCTCTGGACCCTGGCCAACCTGCGCTGGGTGCAGGAGCAAGGCTGGGACAGCGCCGCGCTGCGTGCCAGCCTGGCGATGCACGAAGCCCAGGGCCGCACCGTGACCCTGCTGGCCGACAGCAGCGGCGTGCGGGCCCTGTTCGCCGTGGCCGACCCGTTGCGGCCCCAGGCCCGCGAGGCCGTGGCGCGCCTGCAGGCCCTGGGCGTGCAGCCCGTGGTGCTCAGCGGCGACAACACGGCCACCGTGCGCTCCATCGCTGCCGAAGCCGGCATCCAGGACGCGCGCGGCGGCCTGCTGCCGCAGGACAAGCTCGACGCACTGGCCGAGCTGCAATGCACACGAGGCCCCACCGCCATGACGGGCGACGGCATCAACGACGCGCCGGCCCTGGCCCAGGCCGACATCGGCTTTGCCATGGGCGGCATGCACAGCACGGGCATGGCCATGGAAACCGCCGACGTGGTGCTGATGAACGACGACCTGCGCCGCCTGCCCGAGGTGGTGGAACTGTCGCGCAGCGCCCACGCCGTGCTCTGGCAGAACATCGCCCTGTCGTTGGGCGTCAAGCTGGTGTTCTTCGCGCTGGCCCTGGCCGGCAACGCCAGCATGTGGCTGGCTGTGCTCGCCGACATGGGCGTGAGCCTGCTGGTGGTCGGCAACGGCCTGCGGCTGCGCCGCTGGGGCAGCGACCGGGAGACGGCATGACCGACGCCCAGCGCCGCGCCGCCTTCACCCACCTGCTGCACAGCTTCCGTTCAAGCCAGGACCAGGCGCCCGCACAGCGCTGGCTGCTGCTGGAGGCCAGCCATGTGCTGGGCCAGCAGCTGCTGGGCCTGCACTGGCGATCCCACTGCTGGATGCTGCGCCACGCGCTGCAGCTGCGCGACGGCAGGGAGGTCGCCGGCCAGCTGCTGCGCCTGGCCCTGGTGCCCGCAGGCCATCTGCTGGACCGGCTGCCGCGCGGCAATACCGGCCGCACCACGGTGCCGGCCACCCTGCCCATGGACATGCCACCCGCCATATCGGCGCTGATCGCCGAAGCACTGCGCACCACGCGCCGCCCGCCCGGGCAGAGGGCCCGCACCTGAGGAACTTCGCGGCACCGTCCGGTATCATCCATGCCTATGCGTCGCCCCTTGTCCATTGTCCTGGTCTTGCTGCTGGTCCTGCGTGGCCTGCTGGGCGATGCCATGGCCATGGGGGCGGCTCCGGTGATGGGCGCCCCGGCTCCGGCCGTCGCATTGGCGTCGGACTCCGCACTCCACCACCATGCGCCGGAGATCGCGCAGTCGCCGGACAGCCATGAACGGCATCCGGCACACGCGACGGAGCAGCCCTCTCACCCCTCGCACACGTCGCACGCCGAGCACAGTGCAGACTGATCCCCCCAGGCCGGCAGCCCTGCGGGCGGCGGCTGCGGCGAGCATGAACACGGCCCCAGCTGCACCCTGTGCGGCATCTGCCATTCGGCCCTTTTCACCCCTGGCCAGATCGGTTCGGACGGCGCTGCGCCGTCCGCCGCACTGCGCCCCCAAGGCAGCACGCGCTTTGCCAGCGCGGCCAAGCTGCAGGCCATCAAGCCACCCATTTCCTGAAGCCTGACGCCCGAATTGCGTCCGCGCCCACCCTGCCGCCCGCCCATGGGCAGCCCGTTCTCGGGCATGGCAGGGCGCTTGGCTGCGGATGCGTCACCCGTTACGCCTTCAGGAGATCACCATGCGCCGAGCGCATTTTCTCGCCCCCCTCATCCCCCTCATCCATTTCGGGCTGGCGGCCCTTGCCGCATCCAGCCCTGCTGCCTGGGCCCAAGCCCATGACGGCAGCCTCCCCCCGGCCTCTTCCTCCGCTGGCCTGACAGGCGCCATCGATCCGGCTGCGGCCAGCCTGCCGCTGCGCCATGCCGCGCTGCCGGCCAGTGGCGCCGTGGAAACCGAGCTGACCGACTGGCGCCAGGCCAATGCGGCCGTGGCCGAGTTTCCCAACGGCCATATGGACATCCTGCGCTGGGAAGCCGCCCAGGGTGGCCGATCCACGCCTGCGCCATCCCCGCACGGCTCTCACATGCAGCACGGAGGCCGGCCATGAAGCGCACCCTCTTCCCCCCCACCCGGCTGGTCGGCGCCATGGCTGCCGTGCTGGTCCTCGCCGGCTGCGCCAGCATCTCGCCTGACGGCCTGCGCGGCGCGGTCCAGTCCCATACCGCCAGCCGCCTGCCGGACGGCGCCCAGCTGCCGCCAACCGATCTGCAGGCCCGCGACGCGGCGCAGCATCGCATCGACGAGTGGCTGCGCCAGCCGCTGGACATGGACCAGTCCGTGCGCATCGCACTGCTCAACAACCCCGGCCTGCAGGCGCGCCTGGCACAACTGGGCGTGCAGGATGCAGACCGCGTGCAGGCCCTGACACTGCCCAACCCCACGCTGACCCTGAGCCGCATGGTCAACAGCGACGAGCGCGAGATCGAGCGCCAGCTGAGCTTCGGCCTGGTCAGCCTGATCACCCTGCCCTGGCGCAGCCGCTGGCAGGGCATGCAAATGGAACAGGCCACCCTGACCGCCGCGCAGGACGTGCTGCGGCTGGCCGCCGACACGCGCCGCGCCTGGCTGCGCGCCGTGGCCGCACGCCAGCAGCTGGCGGCCAGCGAGCGCATGCACGAGGCGGCCGAGGCCGGGGCCGAGCTGGCGCGGCGCATGGCCCGCGTGGGCAACTTCAGCCGGCTGCAGCAGGCGCGCGAGCTCAGCATCCAGCAGGACACCGCAGCGCAGCTGGCGCGTGCGCGCCTGGCCGCCACGGCCGAGCATGAGCAACTGGCCCGCCTGATGGGCCTGTGGGGACGGCGCATCGATTTCAAGCTGCCCGACCAGTTGCCCGCCATCCCGCAGGCCGCCACGCAGTTGCGCGCCGGGGACGATGCCGAGGCCACCGCGCTGCGCGAGCGCCTGGACCTGCGCGCCCTGCGCCGCGACCTGGACCATCTGGGCGAGCGCCGGGGCTGGGCGAGCGCCGGCGCCATCTTCGGCGACATCGGCCTGGGCTACAGCCGCAACACCGCCACGGACCGGGCCACCGGCCACAGTGATGTGACACGTGGCTGGGAGATCGACCTGCCCTTGCCGCTGTTCGACTGGGGCGGCGCTGCCAGCGGCCGCGCGCGCGCCGAGCTGCAGCGCAGCGCGGCCCAGCTGCAGCAAGGCGCCATCCAGGCGCGCGCCGAGGCGCGCAGCAGCTGGATGCGCTACCGCACGGCCTGGGACCTGGCCCACCAGCAGCAGGCCGAGGTGCTGCCGCTGCGCCGCTTCATCCAGGACGAAACCATGCTTCGCTACAACGGCATGTTCGTCAGCGTCTGGCAATTGCTGGCCGAGGCCCGCAGCAGCGCCCAGGCCGTGGCCACCGCCACCGATGCGCAGCGCGACTTCTGGCTGGCAGAGACCGACCTGCAGCTGGCACTGACCGGCACGTCGCCGGGAGCCATCCAGGCTGCCGCCAGCGCTGCCACGCCCACCCCCACCAACGAAGCGAGCCACTGACATGAACCGCCGCAATTTCTTCACCGGCGCCGCCGTGGCCGCCGTCTCCAGTGCCGCCGTCAGCCGTGTGGCCCTGGCCGCCCTGCCCGAGGCAGCGACCCAGTCCTCGGCCGAAACCGCCGCGCCACTGGCCCCGCCCAACGGCCGCCCCTACCGCCCCGTGGTCACGCTCAACGGCTGGACCACCCCCTGGCGCATGAACGCAGGCGTCAAGGAATTCCACCTGGTGGCCGAGCCCGTGGTGCGCGAGGTGGCGCCGGGCTTCTTCGTCAACATGTGGGGCTACAACGGCCAGAGCCCCGGCCCCACCATCGAGGTGGTGGAAGGCGACCAGGTCCGCATCTTCGTGACCAACCGCCTGCCCGAGCACACCACCGTGCACTGGCACGGCCAGCGCCTGCCCAACGGCATGGACGGCGTGGGCGGCCTGACCCAGCCGCACATCCCGCCCGGCAAGACCTTCGTCTACGAGTTCACGGCGCGCCGTCCCGGCACCTTCATGTACCACCCGCATGCCGACGAGATGGTGCAGATGGCCATGGGCATGATGGGCCTGTGGATCACGCATCCGAAGGCGGCCCATCCGCAGATCGCCGAGGTCCAGCGCGACTACGCCTTCCTGCTGTCGGCCTACGACGTGGAGCCCGGCTCCATGACGCCGCGCGTGGCCGAGATGACGGACTTCAACATCTGGACCTTCAACAGCCGGGTGTTCCCCGCCATCAGCCCCGTCGTCGCCCGGCGCGGCGACCGCGTGCGCCTGCGCGTGGGCAACCTGACCATGACCAACCACCCCATCCACGTGCATGGCCACGAGTTCGAGGTCACGGGCACCGACGGCGGCCCCGTGCCCCGGTCCGCACGCTGGCCCGAGGTGACCACGGACGTGGCCGTGGGCCAGATGCGGCAGGTGGAGTTCATCGCCGACGAGCTGGGCGACTGGGCCCTGCACTGCCACAAGAGCCACCACACCATGGGCGCCATGGGGCATGACACGCCGACCATGATCGGCGTGGACCACCGGGGCCTGGTCGGCAAGATCCAGAAGATCGTGCCCGACTACATGGTCATGGGCGACCGCGGCATGGGCGACATGGCCTCCATGGAAATGCCCCTGCCCGACAACACCTTCCCGATGATGACCGGCACGGGCCCCTTCGGCCCCCTCGAGATGGGCGGCATGTTCACCACCCTCAAGGTGCGCGAGCAGCTGGGCGCCAACGACTACGGCGACCCGGGCTGGTTCAACCACCCCAAGGGCCGCGTGGCCTATGAATGGAAGGGGCCGGCGGCCGAGGCCTCCGCGCCGCGCCAGACCACGCCCGGCCAGTCCCCCGGCGCACCCAGCGTGCGCAAGCCCGGTGCGGGCCATGAGCACCACTGATGCCATCCAAGGAGTCCCTCATGAACACCTTTGACCTCCTCCTCGCCACGGCACTGCTCGCCGGCCCCGCCGCCGTCTTCGCCCATGGCAGCGAAACCCACGATGACGCTCCCAAGGCCGCCGCGGTCAAGGAGCAAAAGCCCTGGGGCATTGCCGGCGATGCCTCGGCCGCCCGGCGCACCATCACCCTGGACATGAGCGACAACATGCGCTTCACGCCAGAGCGCATCAGCGTCAGGCGCGGCGAGACGGTGCGCCTGCGCGTGGCCAACAAGGGCCAGGTGATGCACGAGATCGTGCTGGGCACGCCGGCCTCGCTGGACGAGCACGCGCAGATGATGCTCAAGTTCCCCACCATGGAGCACGGCGAGCCCTACATGGCCCATGTCTCGCCCGGCCAATCCGGCGACCTGGTCTGGAATTTCAACCGCGAAGGCAGCTTCGACTTTGCCTGCCTCATCCCCGGCCACTACCAGGCCGGCATGCGCGGAACCATCACGGTGACGCAATGAGCGCGCCACTTCTTCCCCCCCTTCAGGAGCACCCCATGAAACATGAACGCATGGCATCCGCCCACCCGCGCCGCAGTGCGCTGCGCCGCATGGCCCTGGCCTGCACGGCATTCGCCGCCCCTTCGCTGTGGGCGGCTGCACCCACGGCCCGCATCCCGGTCGAGGTCTGGAAGGACCCCAACTGCGGCTGCTGCCAGGACTGGGTGGTGCACATGGAGCGCAACGGCTTTGCCGTCACCGTGCACGACACCGGCAACAGCGCCGTGCGCGCCAGGCTGGGCATTCCGGCGCGCCTGGGCTCCTGCCACACGGCCCTGGTCGAAGGCTATGCGCTCGAAGGCCATGTGCCTGCGGCCGACGTGCACAAGCTGCTCAAGCAAAAGCCCAAGGCGCTGGGCATTGCCGTGCCCGGCATGCCCGTGGGCAGCCCCGGCATGGACGGCCCCGAGTACGGCGGCCGCAAGGACCCCTACGAGGTGCTGCTCATCACCAAGAACCTCATGAACAGCGACGTTTCCACCCGCACCTTCACCAGCTACCGCTGACCCCCGGAGCACACCATGCACAACACAGCCCTCCTTGTTTCCCGTACGTCCCGTACCGCCCTTGCCGTGCGCCTGGCACTTGCCGCCGCGCTGATCCCGGCCTGGGCCTGTGCCCAGGCCACGGCCCACGACCATGCGGCGCATGGCGCGCAATCTGCCGAAACCGCACCCGCCGCCGCCAGCCAGGACCTCAGCGAAGGCGAGGTCACGCGCTGGGATGCACGCACCAGCAAGGTCACGCTGCGCCACGGCGAACTCAAGAACCTGGGCATGCCGCCCATGACCATGGTCTTCCAGCTGCGCGTGGCAGCACCCGAGCCCGCCCTCAAGGCTGGCGACAAGGTGCGCTTTCGCGCCGAGCAGGACCAGGGCGCCTTCGTGGTCACGCAGCTGGAAGTGCTGCGCTGAAGACCGGGTGCAGGGCTGCCGTTTCGGCTAAGGTGAAGGCCTGTCCATCACAGAGCAGAGCAGCGCATGCCAAACACCGACTCAGACCCCGGCTCCATCACCCGCGTACAGGGCATCGAGGTAGGCCACCACACCAATGCCCGCCGGCCCACGGGCTGCACCGTCGTGCTGGCGCGCGGCGGTGCCGTGGGGGGCTGCGATGTGCGTGGCGCCGCCCCCGGCACGCGCGAGACCGACCTGCTGCATCCCTCCAACCTGGTGCAGCAGGTGCATGCCGTCATGCTGTCGGGCGGCAGCGCCTGGGGTCTGGACGCGGCCAGCGGCGCCATGCGCTGGCTCGATGAGCAGGGCATAGGGCTGGATGTGGGCGTGGGCCGCGTGCCCATCGTGCCGGCCGCCGTGCTGTTCGACCTGGCGGTGGGCGACAGCCGCATCCGCCCAGGGGCCGATGCCGGCCATGCGGCCTGCCAAGCCGCCAGCGCCGCGCGGCCTGCCGAGGGCAATGTGGGCGCCGGCATGGGCGCCTGCGTGGGCAAGGTCTTCGGCATGGATCGCGCCATGAAGGGCGGCATCGGCACGGCCTCGCTCACCGTGCACGGCGTCACCGTGGGCGCGCTGATCGCCTGCAATGCCGTGGGCGATGTGGTCGATCCCCACAGCGGCGTGCTGCTGGCCGGCGCGCGCAGCCCCGATGGCCGCCAGCTGCACGACACCTGCCGTGCCTTGCTGCGCGGCGAAGAGCCCCGGCCGCTGCTGGCAGGCACCAACACCACCATCGGCGTGGTTGCCACCGATGCACGCATCACCAAGGCCCAGGCCCAGCGCCTGGCCGTGGTGGCCCATGACGGCCTGGCACGCGCCATACGACCCGTGCACACCATGAGCGATGGCGACACCCTGTTCGCCCTGGGCACGGGCCTGGCCGAGCACTCGCTGGGCATGCTGACCCTGTCCGCCATGGCCGCCGAGGCCGTGGCCCTGGCCACGGTGCGCGCCGTGCTGGCCGCGCAGTCGCTGACCACGGCCGAAGGGCTGGAGCTGCCCTGTGCCAGGGAGCTGGCCGCCTGCCGGCCCTGACCGGGTTCAGGCCTGCAGTGCCACCGCCCAGGCGTCGTAGCCGTAGACGCCATCGGCATTGCCACCGGCGCGCAGCCAGTTGTTGCCGCGCGAGCCGATCTGGATCTCGCTGGTGCGCTGCATGCGCATGGCCTGGTAGCGCGCCAGGGCAGCGGGCACCTGCTGCGATCCCTGGGCAGCGTCCAGGTTGCGCGCCAGCACCACAGCATCCTCGATGGCCATGCCCGCACCCTGGGCCATGAAGGGCATCATCGGGTGGCAGGCATCGCCCAGCAGCGTGATGCGGTCCTGCGACCAGGCCGGCAGGGGATCGCGCTCGTACAGCGCGGTCTTGAGCACCGTGTCGCAGGCGTCGAGCAGCGCCCGCGCGTCGGGATGGAAATCGGCATAGAAGCCGCGCAACTCCTCGACGCTGCCCGGCGTGGTCCAGGATTCCTCATGCCACGATTCCTGGGCCGTGGTGGCAAAGATGAAGGTATCGCGCCCCTGGTTCAGCGGAAAGGTCACGATCTGGCTTTGCGGCGTGGCGCCCCACCATTTGGTGAAGGCCTGGATGTCGGGCACATGGCGCACGCGCTCGGTGGGCACCACCGCGCGGAAGGCCACCACGCCCGTGAAGCGCGGGCTCTCGGCGCCGAACAGGGCCGCGCGCACCACGGAGTGGATGCCGTCCGCGCCAATGAGTGCGTCCAGCCCGGCCACTTCGCTGCCATCGGTGAAGGCGATGTCCACGCCTTGCCCCGTCTGCGTGATCTGGCTGGCGCGCTTGCCCAACTGCACCTGGTCCAGCGGAAAGGCATCGGCCAGGGCCGCCAGCAGGTCCGCGCGGTGGATGGTGAGCTGGGGTGCGCCGTATTTGCGCTCGGCCTCGTCACCCATGGTCAGGCGCGAGGTTTCCTCGCCCGTGTCCCAGTTGCGGCTGATGCGGTGTGTGGGCCGTGCGGCGCTGGCGCGCACGGCGGCGGCGATGTCGGCGCCCAGGCCATCGAGGGCGCGCACGGCATTGGGCGTGAGGTTGATGTCCGCGCCCACGCGCAGGAACTGCCGGCTTTGCTCGAACACCAATACTTCATGCCCTGCCTGGTGCAGCGCATTGGCTGCCGCCAATCCGCCAATGCCTGCTCCGACGATGCCTATCCTCAAACGCGCCATGGTTCCTGTCTCCTGCTGGTGGGGTCTATTCGGTGGTGATGCGCCCCATGATCCGGGGCGCATCGATGCAGGACATTGTCTTTTTGACGCGCCTCAAGCCTCAACCTCCGCAACGCCCGAATTGGGCACGATTCGTCCCCATCGGCGCCGGCGCATGTCCGGCAGGCGCCTCAGTCCACGCGCCGCAGCTGCCCTTGCGCCAGCAGCTTGTCGCGCATGCGGCGCGTCATGGACTGGGTGCTGCCATCGGTGGCCGTGAACAGGAACAGCGTCTGCTGCGGGCTGACCCAGGTCAGCTGGGTGCGGATGCTCTGCCGGGCATTGGACAGCTCCACCCAGGTGCCCAGCGCCCAGTCCTCGGAGACCACGGGCGCCACGGGTGCCACAGGTTCAGGTGCAGGTGCCACGGATGTCGCATGCGGCGTCACCTGGGGCCCGGCAGGCTCGCCAGGCATCCTGGTCGGCGACGCCGCAACGGCCGGGGGGGCAGGCAGCTCGTCCTGCAGCGCCTCGGGCAGCTCCAGGTCCTGCTCGGTCAGGGTGGCCATCTCGTGCGCCATATCGCTCGCCATGGGCTGAGGCACATCCAGCGGCACCGGCATGGAGGCCGCCACGCCGAACAACGACTGTGGCAGGCGCGCTGCCGAGGAGCCGGGCCTTGCCTGGACGGGCCTGGCCTGGCCTGGCCGGGCCCGGCAGCATCGAACTGGGAAGGCAGGGACGCCAGCACCGAGTCCGACCCATAGACGGTGGGCGGCACGGAGTCCAGATAAATATCCACGCTCTCTATGGGCTGGCGGACCACACCCGCATCCAGCGCATCCTGGTGCAGGCCGGCCAGGCGCGCGGCAAAGGCCTGGATCTCCTCCTCCGTGCGCCCCACGCTGCGCAGGCCGGCGCGCAGCCGGGCCTGCAGGCGCGGCGCCAGCGCCACCAGCCGGTCGGTATCGCGGCCGGCGTGTGTGGACACGCTCCACAGCAGGCTGGGCACCAGGGCGAGGTAGCCGCCGGGGTCGCGGGCCTCGCTGCCGTCCACAGGCTCCTGGACGCTGGCAATCACCTGGGCCCACGGCCCCGTGGCGAATTCCAGGATGTCATCGGGTACGCCTTGGGCACTGGGCAGGCGCCGGATGGCGGCTGCGATCTGCTCGGCCCGGGGCATGGCGGTTTCCGGCCAGCGCGGGTCCGCACGCCGCCCTTCCACGCTCCGGAGCGCGGCCGAGACGGGGCCGGTCACCGTGCCATCTTCAGGCGCTTCGCTCGGGCCCACGGGCTGCATGCCGCTGCCGCCCCAACCGTCACGCAGCTGCTGCAGCACCGTGGCAAAGGCCGATGCATCGGCGCGCTGCAGGGCCGCCAGCCGCATGGCAGCGGAATCGGCCACCTGCAGGAACTGGCCATAGCCCGGTGCGGATTCACTGTCGAACCACAGGCTGCGCGCCGTCAGCTCGTCGAGCAGCTGGCGCGCAGGGTGATTGCGGTCCTCGAAAAAGCGCGTGTCCTGGACCACCAGCTGCTGCAGCAGCGGCTCCAGCCGGCCCACCGTGCGCTGCACGGAAGGCAGCAGGCGCGTGTCGGCGGCCATGAAACGCATCATGCGCTGCAGCGTATGCAGCGCCGCGCCGTCGTCGGCGCGCGCGCCCGGGGGAGGCTCCTGCGGCTCCTGCGGCTGCAGGGCCTGCATCAGCTGCTCCAGCTGGGCCGAGTGGTGCTGCACGGACTCCAGCGCCATGCAGCTCAGCGAGGTCCAGCCTTCGGGCAGCGCCGCCAGCACGGTGGGTGCCGTCTCGCTGCCCTGCCAGGCGGTGGTCTGCAGCCGGCTTGCGCCGTCCATGGCCGGCGCAAACTGCCCGGGCACGGAATAGGCGGATGGTTGGGCCAGCGCCAGCATGGAAGAAGGCGCCGCAGCGGGCGCCTCGCGGTGTGAATCCATCCAGCGGGGGTCGGACAGCAAGGCGGCCACCAGGCGCCGCGTCAGCTCATCTTCCTGCGCCTGCTGGCCGAAGGCGCCGTAGGCGCGGCTCTGTGCCACGGCATCGCCATAGTGTGAAGGCGCACGCCAGCGGTTCGGCCCCGGCATGTCGGTCTGGCGCCGGCCCGGCTCGGGCGGCGGTGCCACGCCATAGGCGGCAGGCTGCACGCCCTGGTCGCGCAGGGACTGGGCCACATGGCCGTACTCGGATACCAGCAATGCGCCCAGATGCTCGCGCATGAAGCCCAGCCAGCAGGCGGCGCATTCGGGCTCGACCCCGGTGTCGTCGATCACGCGCTGCAGCGCCTGCACATAGTTGTGGGGCCTGAGCGGGTTGCGTTCGGGCTGGACACGGTCCAGGCCCTGGATGGCGCTGACCAGGGCATCGAGCTCAGCCAGTGCGATCTCCACCTGCGGCGCCACATGCTGCAGCAGGCGCTGGTGGGCCAGCTGCGACTGCAGCACGGAGTCATCCAGCAGGGAGAGGGAGGCGAAATCGGTAGTGCCGGGCACACCGGACGCACCGGAGATGCCCGGCACCGGCGGCCAGGCGGCAGCGCCTCCGGATTGGCCAAAGCATTCCAGCAGCGCCAGCCCATAGCCCTTGAGCATGGTGGCCCGGTGGCGGGCCAGCAATTCCAGCGCCTCGGGGATTTCAGCGCGGCGCGGCAGGCCGGAGCCAGGCAGCTCGGCCTGCTCCATGGCATGAGCCGTGCGCTGCAGCAGCCGCAGGATCAGCGCCTCCGAGCCGCGGACAGCCTGCACCAGGCAGGCCTGCAACGCGGCAACAGAAACGGGTGGAGGATTCATGGCCCGAAGAATACAGGCTCCAGCCCGTGCCGGAGGCGCTTTGAGGCTTGCCTTTGATGCTTACTTCAGTGCCTTGTAGCGCATGCGCTTGGGCTTGGCGCCTTCTTCGCCCAGACGCTTTTTCTTATCGGCTTCGTACTCCTGGTAGTTGCCGTCGAAATACACCCACTGCGAATCGCCTTCGGCGGCCAGGATGTGCGTGGCGATGCGGTCGAGGAACCAGCGATCGTGGGAGATCACCAGCACCGTGCCCGCGTACTCCAGCAGCGCATCTTCCAGCGCGCGCAGGGTTTCCACGTCCAGGTCGTTGGAGGGTTCGTCCAGCAGCAGCACGTTGCCGCCCTGGATCAGCGTCTTGGCCAGGTGCAGGCGGCCGCGCTCGCCGCCGGAGAGGTTGCCGACCTTCTTTTGCTGGTCCTGTCCGTTGAAGTTGAAGCGGCCTGCGTAGGCGCGCGAGGCCATCTGGAACTTGCCGACGTTGATGATGTCCAGCCCGCCCGAGATGTCTTCCCACACCGTCTTGTCGTTGGCCAGCGCGTCACGCGTCTGCTCCACATAGGCCATCTTGACCGTCTGGCCCACGATGACTTCGCCGGAATCGGCCTGCTCGCGCCCCGCGATCAGCTTGAACAGCGTGGACTTGCCGGCGCCGTTGGGGCCGATGATGCCGACGATGGCGCCAGCGGGGATGTTCATGGTCAGGTTGTCGATGAGCACGCGGTCGCCAAAGCTCTTGGTGACGTTGTTGAACTCGATGACCTGGGTGCCCAGGCGCTCGGCCACAGGAATGAAGATTTCCTGGGTTTCATTGCGCTTTTGGTATTCGAAATCGCTCAGTTCCTCGAAGCGCGCGATACGGGCCTTGGACTTGGCCTGGCGGCCCTTGGCGTTCTGGCGAACCCACTCCAGTTCCTTCTTCAGGGCCTTGGCACGGGCTTCCTCGCCCTTTTGCTCGGACTCCAGGCGGTTTTGCTTCTGGATCAGCCACTCGGAGTAGTTGCCCTTGTAGGGAATGCCGTGGCCACGGTCCAGTTCCAGGATCCACTCGGCAGCGTTGTCCAGGAAGTAGCGATCGTGGGTGATGGCCACCACGGTGCCGGTGAAGCGGTGCAGGAACTGCTCCAGCCATTCCACGGACTCGGCGTCCAAGTGGTTGGTGGGCTCGTCCAGCAGCAGCATGTCGGGCTTGGACAGCAGCAGCTTGCACAGCGCCACGCGGCGCTTCTCGCCGCCGGACAGCTTGCCGATCACGGCGTCCCAGGCCGGCAGGCGCAGGGCGTCGGCGGCGATCTCCAGCTGGTGCTCGGAGTCGGTGCCGGCAGCGGCGATCTTGGCTTCCAGCTCGCCTTGCTCGGCAGCCAGCGCGTCGAAGTCGGCGTCGGGCTCGGCGTAGGCGGCGTAGATTTCATCGAGGCGCGCGCGGGCCGCGTTGACTTCGGCCATGGCCTCTTCCACAGCCTGGCGCACCGTGTGCTCTGGATTGAGCTGAGGCTCCTGCGGCAGATAGCCGATGGACAGGCCCTGCATGGGCAGCGCCTCGCCTTCGAATTCCTTGTCCACCCCGGCCATGATCTTGAGCAGCGAGGACTTGCCAGAGCCGTTCAGACCCAGCACGCCGATCTTGGCGCCCGGGAAAAAGCTGAGAGAGATATCCTTCAAGATCTGCCGCTTGGGCGGCACGGTCTTGGTGAGGTGGTTCATCGAAAAAACGTATTGAGCCATTCTGGTCCGAGTACTTGAATCGTTGATTTCTGCAAAAACCGGGCAACAAATCGGTTGCACGCCAGCCGTGATTATCGGCGCATGCGACAATACCCTGCGTTGCGGGTTCCAGTTGCCCGTGACATCAGCATTCCAGCTGGGGACGATGGACGCTGTTTTCCAGGCTCCCGACATTGAACCTCATCCGCCTACGACTGGTCCGGCAACCGCCCTGGTTGCCTCGGCAGGCTGATACCCAGCGCCCCGGACGGGCGCATCTTTGATCACATGACATTTGAAGAACTGAATCTGGCTCCCGCCATTCTGAAGGCCGTGCTTGAGGAGGGTTACGAGAACCCGACTCCCATCCAGGCACAGGCCATTCCGGCGGTGCTCGCCGGCCACGACCTGCTGGCAGGCGCCCAGACCGGCACCGGCAAGACCGCGGCCTTCACCCTGCCCATGCTGCACCGCCTCTCGCAAGGCCAGGTGCCGCGCAACAAGTTCGGCGGCAAGGGCATCCGCGCCCTGGTGCTGACGCCCACGCGTGAACTCGCAGCGCAGGTCGAGGAATCGGTGCGCAGCTACGCGAAGTACCTGGACATCAACTCCACCGTCATCTTCGGCGGCGTGGGCATGAAGCCCCAGATCGACCGCATCAAGAAGGGCGTGGACATCCTGGTCGCCACGCCGGGCCGCCTGCTGGATCTGCAGCAGCAAGGCTTCATGGACCTGTCCACCGTCGAAGTCCTGGTGCTCGACGAAGCCGACCGCATGCTGGACATGGGCTTCATCCACGACGTCAAGAAGGTGCTGGCCCTGGTGCCCAAGGAAAAGCAAAGCCTGCTGTTCTCGGCCACCTTCAGCGACGAGATCCGCGACCTGGCCAACGGCCTGCTGCGCAATCCGCAGTCCATCCAGGTCACGCCCAGCAACACCACCGTGCAGCGCATCACCCAGGTGATCCACCCCGTGGGCCGCGGCAAGAAAAAGCAGGTGCTGCTGCACATCATCAACGAGAACAACTGGAGCCAGGTTCTGGTGTTCACGCGCACCAAGTTCGGCGCCAACAACGTTGCCGAATTCCTGACCAAGAACAACATCAGCGCCATGGCGCTGCACGGCAACAAGAGCCAGAGCGCACGCACCCAGGCACTGGCCGGCTTCAAGACCGGCGAGCTGCGCGCACTGGTGGCCACCGACATCGCTGCACGCGGCATCGACATCGATGAGCTGCCGCACGTCGTGAACTACGAGATCCCCAACGTCTCCGAAGACTACGTGCACCGCATCGGCCGCACGGGCCGTGCCGGGCGCGAAGGCCATGCCGTCAGCCTCGTGTGCATGGACGAAGAAGGCTTCATGATGGACATCGAGCGCTTCACCAAGCAGGAAATCCCCGTGCAGGTGCTCGAAGGCTTCGGCCCGGAAGAAGGCGAAGTGGCCGAACCCATCGCCATGGGCCGCCAGACCATCTGGGGCGGCGCGGGCAAGCCGCCCAGCCGTGACGTCATGCAGGCCGCCGCCAAGGCTGCGCGCCAGGAAATGATGGACCGCATCCGCACCAACAAGGCTGCCCAGCCCGACCGCGGCGGTCGTGCAGGCGGCCGTGGCCAGGCAGCACCCAAGGCAGGCTCGGACGAAGGCCGCTCCGAAGGCCGCTCCGAAGGCAGCGCAGGCGGCCAGGGCCGTGGCCGCAACCACGCCGGCGCAGGCGCCAACAACAAGCCGCGCCGCGACCGCTTCGACGGTCCGGGCAACGGCTCCGGCGCTGCTCACCGCCCCAAGGCAGGTCCCCAGAACGCCCCCCGTCGCGGCCCGCGTCCTGACGGCGAAGGCGGCGGTGGCCGTCGCTTCGACGACCAGCCCCCGCGCGCTGACGCCCACCTGGGCACGCAGCTCGGCCATGCACGCAGCAGCGGACCGCGCGGCGGCGCCGGCGGCGGCCAACCCGACCCGATGCGCACCAGCGTGGACACCATGGCCGAACGCGGCCGCCGCGGCGGCGGTGGTTTCAACCGCGGTGGCGGCGGCGGCGGTGGTGGCTTCGGCGGCGGTGGCCGTGGCGGCTCCTCGCGCGGCGGCTACGGTCGCTGACCTGCACTGAATACCCGGCGTGCCAGGCGGCATGCCGGGCATTGCACCAGCCCAAAGGGCTGCATCTCCCCGGGGCTGCAGCCCTTTTGCATTGCACAGATTGCGCCTTCAGCCGACAGCGCGCCGCAAGCCTGCATGGCTATCATCCCGATAGCATTGCGGCCTGCGGCGACTGAAGGCCGCACCCCTTTTCCCGGATTCCCCAAGATTCCCCACGACTGGTTCCTCAAGGCCACGCCATGACACTGCTGACTCCACCCGCCATACCCTCCAGCCAGCGCCCCGATCCGGAGCTGCCACAGGGCCGGCTGCGGTGGTCGGCCCTGGCATGCACCGCACTGCTGGCCGCCTGCTCCAGCACGCCGCTGCCGCCCTGGCCCACGTCCTCCAAGCCCCAGGTGGCCACGCCCACCCGCCCGGCCCCGGAAATACCCGTGGTGCCCCAGGCGACAACGCAGCCGATCGCACCGGCCAACAACCTCGTCCCCCTGCCCTACAACGCGGCCGTGGCGGCGCGCTTCCCCGACCCGGCCACGCGCTATGACACGCCCGGCCTGGCGCCGCAGCGCAACCAGTTCACCACGGCCAGCGAACTGTCTTCCTGGCTGAACAGCCAGGCCAGCAAATCCCTGGGCCGCGACACGCGCCTGGGAATCGTGCAGCCCGGCAGCTCGCAGCGCGGCAGCCCCATCCAGGCCCTGGTGGCCACGCGCGCTCCCGGCATCCAGCCGTCGGCGCTGTATGACAGCCGCCGCCCCACGGTCATGCTCGTGGCCGGCCAGCATGGCGACGAGCCTGCAGGGACCGAGGCATTGCTCATCATTGCCCGCGAACTCGCTCCCGGCGGCCTGCTGGAGCCGCTGCTGCAGCAGATCAACGTGATCCTCGTGCCGCGCGCCAACCCCGATGCCGTGGAAGCCGGCACGCGCAATGCAGCCGATGGCACCGACATCGCCCATGACCACCTGCTCCTGAACACGCCGGAGGCCAAGGCCCTGGCCACGCTGGCACGCGACTACCGCCCCGTCGCCGTGGTGGACCTGCAGGAATTCCCGGCCGCCAGCATCTTCCTGCAGAAGTACCAGGCCATACAGCGCTACGACGCCCTGCTGCAGTATTCGGCCACGGCCAACCAGAATGAATTCGTGACCAAGGCTGCGCGCGAGTGGTACACGGCACCGCTGCGCACCGCGCTGTCGCAGGCCGGCCTGAGCAGCGACTGGTACTACACCACCAGCCAGGAGCTGCAGGACAAGTCCATCTCCATGGGCAGCCTGGCGCCCGATTCGCTGCGCAACATCAGCGGACTCAAGAACTCGGTGGGCTATCTGGTCAGCAGCCGTGGCTCGGACCTGGGCCGCGCCCACATCCAGCGGCGCGTGCACACCCTGGTCACCGCCGCCACACGCATGCTGCATTCGAGCGCCGAGCGCGCCAAGGACCTCACCCAGGTGCAGGCCTTCGTGGCGCGCGAGACCGCCTCTCTCGCCTGCCACCAGCAACTCGCCGTCCAGGCCGAGCAGACGCCCGAGCAGCGCACGCTCACCATGATCCAGCCCGACACGGGTGCCGACCAGCAGGTGCGCGTGGACTGGAACGCCTCCCTGCAGGCCCGCACCACGCTGTCGCGCCCGCGCTCCTGCGGCTACTGGCTGTCCGCCAGCGCCCAGACCGCCGTGGACAGGCTGCGCCTGCTGGGCCTGCAAGTGCTCAAGGTGGCCGAGCCCGGCCAGCTGCTGGCCGACTCGTACAACGAGGCCCGCTCGGCCACGCCCGCCAGCGGCGCCTATGCGCTCACGCGCGGCGCCGTCGAAGCACCCGTGGGCAGCTACTACCTGTCGATGAACCAGCCCATGGCCAATATTGCCGCTGCGGCGCTGGAGCCCGACACGCCCTACAGCTACCTCGCACGCGGCCTGGTGCCCACGCTGAGCGACATGGCGCGCGTGATGGCCCCCCCTTCGGTGGTGTTCGAGGAAGAAGAAGACGCCGAATGACGGCAAGGGCGCCAGGGCACGCCGCCAAGCCCTGAGCGCCCGCCCATTGCGGGTATGATCCGCGCTGGCCCGTCAGCGGCCATACCTGCCCGTAGCTCAACCGGATAGAGCAATTGCCTTCTAAGCAATAGGTCGGGGGTTCGAGTCCCTCCGGGCAGGCCATCCTGGCATCCCACGAAGTTCAAAGAAGTCCAAGAATCCGCGCTGATCCTGGGTTTCAAGGGCATCTAGCGTACGAAGTCGTCCAACGGCATCCGGTGACATCCAGGATTTTTGTTGGTATGGTTGTTGGTATTTCGTGCACCTGGCACGCAAGATACCAACACGACCAGAATGCCCCTGACAGACACCTTCATCAAAGCCCTCAGACACGACCCCAGCAAGAGCGCTGGATCGAAGCACTCCGATGGGCATGGCCTGTACCTGCACGTGAAGGAATCTGGCAAGTACTGGCGCATGGCGTACCGCTTTGCAGGCAAGCAGAAGACGCTTGCACTTGGGGTGTATCCCGCTGTAGGACTTGCCCAGGCCCGCCGTCGCCGCGATGAAGCCAGAGAACAGCTCGCATCCAGCATCGACCCCAGCCTTGCAAAGCAAGTCCAGAAGCTCGCACTCGCCCATACCCAGGAGAGCACTTTTGAGGCTGTCGCGCGTGAATTCCATGGCGTCAAGTGCGGCGCATGGAGCGACACCTACGCAGAGAAGTGGCTGCGTAACATGTCCAAGGATCTGTTCCCGCATGTGGGCCGCATGTTGCTTCCAGAGATTACCCCTCCCCTGCTGCTCGGCGTGCTCCGCAAGGTCGAAAAACGAGGCGCACGCGAAACCGCCCACACGCTTCGCCAGACAGCAGGGCAGGTGTTTCGCTACGGCATCCAGACGGGACGATGTGAGCGCAACCCTGTCTCTGACCTGCAAGGTGCTCTTGAGCCAATCGTGGTGAAACACATGGCAGCAGTTCTCGAGCCAAGCAAAGCTGGAGAGCTTCTACGTTCAATAGACGAGTACAGGGGGCAGCCCACTACCAAGGCAGCTCTGCAGCTGTCCGCTCTTCTATTTCAACGCCCAGGCAACATCCGCTCCATGGAATGGGCGTGGATTGATGCTGAGCAAGCGATGCTTACTATCCCGTCAATGAGCATGAAGAGGACCAGATCCCAGAAGCTCAACGGACGGCCTCACCTGGTACCCCTAGCTGGCCAAGCCCTCGAAATCCTGGAGGAGATTCGTCCACTTACAGGTCATGGGAAGTATGTCTTCCCAAGCTTGCTTAGCGGTGAGCGGCCGATGAGCGAAAACACCGTCAATACCGCACTTCGCCGCCTAGGCTACAGCGGGGACGAGATGACAGCTCATGGATTCAGAGCCATGGCCCGCACCCTGCTTGCAGAGCGTCTTCCAGGGATAGCATCCGACGTAGTGGAGGCGCAACTCGCCCATGGAAAGGCGGGGCCTCTTGGCGCAGCGTATGACCGTGCAGAGTACATGGAGCAAAGGCGCTCACTCATGCAGACATGGGCAGGCTATCTTGACCAACTGCGGCAGCAGAGAGAGTCTCCACCATCGCGGTAAGCGCATCCGCCACGGCCTCTCACTCTCCACCCGAGTTGGCCTGGTTGCGCGGTGACTCCGATGGCAAGTCCTTTGGTAAGCAAGAAGGGCTTGACCGGCACCCAAGATGAGCGGTTCTGTGGCCAGTTCCACCAGAAACAGCAGGTGCGGGACACTCAGGCAGCCATGACTTGGTTTGCCAGTCGCAGTGATACGGCCTCGACGAAGTCTTTAGACTCCCAAGCAACCATTCAAACCCGCTTCCCATGCCACCCAAATTGTGCTACGGTACGGGCTGCGAGGATGAATTCAGCACCTTTTTTGGTTGCTTCATCCTATTCGGCGCACGCACTAAGCCTCGCTTGGCATCTTACGGAACCCAAGCGAGGAGACTGCGGTTTTATCTGGGGTTGCGCCGGTCCTTGCAAGAGACCCGCTGGTAGCACGAGCTATAGCGGGAAGATTCATCTTGCCTTGGACCAAAATATGGCCGTCACGCGCCGCATCATCCGTCTGCCTGAACTCAGTAGCCTTATCGGCCGCAGCCGTTCGAGTGTCTATGACATTTTGAACCCTCGTTCACCCCGCCATATCTCGGATTTTCCTCGGCCTGTACGCCTCGGGAATACGCCACGCAGTGCAATTGGCTGGCATCTTGACGAAGTTTTGACTTGGCTCGACTCTCGTCAGCGCACACCTACAAATCAGCCCTGTCGCTAGGAATCATCGGCAATCTCAATGATTGACCGATCAAAGATTAACGACCCACCTACATCTATCAAAAGACGAAGGTGGATATGCGCTCGATTCATTGAAATCCACAATGACAAAATACATCGTTGATGCAGCAATGCGTGCCTTCGAAGAAAAATATAGCATTCAGCAAAATAAATATTTCTCTAATGAAATAGAATTTTATGGACGTCAGAAGCCATTTTCTACAAAGCACCGGGCAACAGAATTCGAAGTGTCGGCCTCAATTCCTGACGGAATCTATCCCGACCTTGCAGTCCAGCTGGTTGCAATCACTCATTTGGCAATCCATCTTTGCAAACGCAAGACAATGCCATACCGCGTCCGGCGCGAGCAAAATCGAATCAGCTCTAGCCATGCCAACCTCTACACACCTCGCACCGACTTCGAATTTCACTTCGATGCCTTGCATCTATTCATAAGCAGAAAACACTCATGCGACGACCTACTGAAACGGGCCAATGTATTGCACCCCGCCACTTTTGAGTTAATCAAACTAAGCACCGAAATATATACACGCAAACTCTTGCCTAAGTACCAGAGTTGGGAAGAGGATCAGGTATTGAGCCCGGAGCAAAGTCGCCGCAACCTCATTGCGCAAAGAATAAGCGAATGGTCTTTTATACCATCCAACAAGAAATCTATAAAAATTTGGAATGACAAGCACATCTCGTGCGCAAAAGATTTTCTAGAAACATGGTCCGATCACGCAAAAAAATATAAATGTTTTTTACTGAGAGCGGACCTAATCTACAGCACCCCATTCATTATGGCCAAACATTTTGGCACTCCATCTCACCACGCCGTCCGGGAAAACGTTATGGATTTTTTAATGGCGCTGCGTCGCAATCCAGTATTCCGTGACGCCAAGTTTCTTTTGGCGCCCTACTCGGACTTGAACGGACAGTGGCAGCTGCCACTGGTAGCGCTCATACCAGGCCCTGATAGAAACCGCCCAGCAGTCACCATGGAAATTCAAAAAACCTGGGAATCTATCGCGTCCGTCACTGGCAAAAGCCTGGAGTCGCAAATGCGAAATTCCGAAGGTGAATATCGTTTCATCTCGCATGACCAGAACATGTTCGACAATGTTGAACAGCAAATTTTCCAGGCTTCCATTTACCACTTTCATACCAAAATTATTGCTGATACTTGCATTGACACTGTATCCACGCAGCAAGACTTCGGAACCCACTAGTCAAAACGTTTAAATCTGACAAAGACGTTCACAACACTCCTCGCAATCATTTGAATATTTGTACGACATCATGTGCGCACGTCTTATTCGGCTCTTCAATGAAAATTACGGCAAAAAAAGAGCGATCCACTCCGCCACCCCAAAAGGAAAACACGATTTTTTTCCTGACGATGAAGATTTCGCAGAGGAATTCCTGGAGCAGCGTTGGATTATTGATATATCTACCGACGATAGCGTCCTAAACAGCCATGAAAATAATGCAATGGCAAATCCACATACCCCCTGGGCTCCAGAACTGATAAAAGCATTGGTGCATGCCGAGCAGTTCATGCGCTCATCTGTTAGCTCACTTGAGCTGCTGAGGTCTGTTGAGCCTGACACGAGAATCTTTAATCGGCCATCGGATCCGGCCTTGGACTGGGTACGACATGCTCTTGACATGGCAATGCGTATTCAGCAGTTGTTCATAGAAAACGAAATTCTACGCAATTCCATCATGGAGCCAGGCCTCCACCCACCACCAGCACTGGCGAAGTTCTTGGAGTTGATATTTCTAATCCTATCCACATATCACCTCTGGGACGGAAGACGTGATAACCATTGGATCTGGCCCGATATCCAGACCTCAGATTACAACCAAGACTGGCACAATCACTTCCCCTATGTCGATCTCGTGCGAGAGTTGGAGGAAATTCAGCAACTTCTCGATAAGCAGAACTCTGCCCGTGACCGACTTCGCAATGCCAATTTTGCAACCTCCTGCAACTTGGTTAATGAAGCCTTCGCTATCTCCTCCAAGGTGTTAGCCATCCGAATTGACCTGGGATACGCCAGAGGAACATCCTCTTGCCTTATAGGTAACATAAGTAATCATCAAGACAAGCCCATATTCAACATAGATAAATTCCTATCACATCTGAGCATCTTTTTAGGTGTCATGAACAAGTCCTATGGGAATAGCCGACTGGCTTACATTTTGAAGATTGAATATGGAATCTCTAAAGGATACCACGCTCACATACTCCTTCTGCTGAATGGACAAAAGCATCAAAAGGACATTAGCATAGCCCACAAACTTGGTAAATCCTGGGCCAAAGATATAACACAGGGACTTGGAGTCTACTGGAACTGCAATGCAAACAAACTCCGATATCGGAAGGATGCAATTGGCATGATCAATAGAACGGATGAACAAAAAAAGGAATATTTAAAAAAATACGTGCTTACCTATCTGGTAAAGCATGATATTCCTCTAGAAATGCTGCGCGAAAAAACTTTCAGAAAATTCAGAGCTAGCCACAGAAGACTTAAATAGTTATCTAAAATAAATACCTATTACAGTACCAAGGCTCGTCGGCTCCTCCAAAAATGACGCTGCAGTGATCCACTCGACGCATCCAACAAGCTGCTCTGTCCTTTACTCGTAGTCTCACCGCCCTTGGCGCAGAGAAATCAGTGCAGATGGCCAGCAGCTGCGGAGGATCGATGAAATCCTCCAGTAGGGCTATCGAGTCCCTCCACCTCTGGCGGCAGCCAGTTCTTGCCTCGGCTCACCAAACAGCGTCTACAATTTCACCGCGGGGACTTGAGCGGTCTCCCCGCGACCAAGGGCGGCTCACGCCCCAAGTACTGCTCCTGTTGATGGGTTCTCACACCCAGATAGGAGCTCGACTTGAATTCCTCACCTCTTTCCGCACCTCCAAGCTCCCAGCCTGTACCGGTTTACACGCTGTGGAATCTCGTACGCTACATGCTGGGTCTCGGAACCTGGGGCTTTGGCGGACCCGTCGCCCTGGTGGGCTACATGTACCGGGACCTTGTAGAGCGACGCCAGTGGATCTCTGAAGGCGACTACAAGGAGGGAATGGCCCTGGCCCAACTCATGCCAGGTCCGTTGGCGGCTCAGTTGGCCATCTACCTGGGATTCGTCCACTACCGGGCCTGGGGCGCGACGCTGGTGGGCCTGGCATTTGTCTTGCCTTCGTTCTTCATGGTCCTGGCCTTGGGCGTCGCCTATCGTGCCTACGGCAGCCTGGCCTGGATGCAGGCCGTGTTTTACGGCGTGGGCGCTGCCGTGATAGGGATCATTGCGCTGAGCGCTTACAAGCTCACCACCAAGAACCTGGGCAAGGACAAGTTGCTGTGGGTCATCTTCCTCGTGAGTGCGGCAGTGACGGTCATCACGAAGTCTGAGGTGATCTGGGTGTTTCTGGGAGCCGGCATCCTTGTCTGGCTCTGGCGCAGCCCGCCGACATGGGCATCAGGACAAGGGCTGAACAGTGTCGCCGGCCCAGTCGCCGGGCTGTTCGCGTTGAGCACGGTGGACTGGCACAAATTGGCGCAGATTGGTGCGTACTTCGCCTATGCGGGCAGCTTCGTTTTCGGTAGCGGCCTGGCCATCGTGCCGTTCCTGTACGGTGGCGTCGTGAAGGAGTACGCATGGTTGACCGACCAGCAGTTCGTGGATGCGGTAGCCGTTGCCATGATCACCCCAGGCCCGGTGGTCATCACGACTGGCTTCATCGGCTTCCTGGTTGCAGGATTCTGGGGTGCTGTGACAGCAGCGCTTGCCACATTTCTGCCCTGCTACCTGTTTACCGTTCTTCCTGCCCCGTACTTTCAGAAGTACGGCAAGCGGCCGTCGATCGTCGCCTTCGTTGACGGTGTGACAGCCGCCGCCATTGGTGCAATCTCAGGAGCGGTAATCGTTATTGGCCAGCGCTCTATATCGGATTGGCTCACCGCAATTTTGGCAATTTCTGCCGCCTCGGTCCTGTGGAAGTTCAAGAAGATTCCCGAACCCTTGGTCGTTGTGGTGGCCGCTCTGATCGGGCTGGTTGCTTATCCCAATCTCAGGTAGCTCCATGTACTGAAATTTGCAGACTGGCCGCGGCCACTGTTTTGCAGTCGACTGCGGCTAGAAGTCTGCTGCAAACCTGCCTCGACCGTCTCGAGCTCGTTTTTCCTGCTACAGCATCTGTGTTGCCAGTAACGGGCTACCAATGGCCAAGCAGGTTGCGAGCGAGGGGTGAGCGATCGTAGGCGAGTCTTTCGGTGGAACGCATGCGACACACCGGCCACGAATGGAAAAATCAACCTGATGTCCGACATGACCCAGTTTCGAGAGCGTGTTCAGAATCTGATCAGCGGCTTCCTTGGTGCCTTCACTAGCTTCCAGCAAGTTGAAGTGCCGACGGCATGCATCGCACTCGAAACGCAGCAAAGACATGCCCGGTTGTGCAGACCGCAGGCTGAAGCGCCATGTCCGATCCACATCATCACTGCGCTTTTCCAGCACCTCGGCTGCAACCAGGCGCTCCAGCCACCGGTATAACGTCACCCGATTGACTGACACGCCGCGCTGCGCCAACGCTTGCTCGAACTCTGTGTGCGTCAGCGCTAGCTCAGGCTGTTCCAACAAGACCCCCAGCATGGCAGCGGCGGACGGCTTGTACCGCACTCCCGCTCGCGCCAGAAGATCATTCTCGGGAGTGACGATGCGTTTCGATCGCTTGACCATAAAAAAATTGAATAGAGCGACTAATCGCAAGAGCACTGTTGATCCATAGACCTTTTACCGAAATTAGATATCCAGAGATCTCATACACCCAATCAAATAATGTCCTCAGCCGTTAAATTGAATTGGATATCAATATTTATCTTCAATGACTCTACCTTATAAGGCATGCTGCAGAAGCATTTCGCAGCAGATATTTCTACCGAAAGATCTACTTCATATCAGATAGGAGCTGTCCGATTTCGACATATTCGTCTATTGCCTGCCTCATGGCCAATTCGGTTCTGATGGAGTTGTCAACAAACACGACCCTTTCCTTGTCAAGGTCTACGGTATTTCCATCAAGTGAAGGTTGATCCACCGTGCGATAGACCAAATCGAACTCTTTCCCCGTCCTGAGTTTTTCACTGGAAATATGCGATGCACTGGTCTCTTTTAATGGCATCATCTCAATCGCACTCCGCTCCAAGGCTGACTTGAAATCGACATCTTTAGCTTGATAACCCGGGGTGTCTGCATTTGCAATATTACTTGCCAGCATCGCAAGCCTTTGAATTCTGGCTTTCAGTGCAACATCCTCAAATCTCATCTCGCTCATGAACGTCTCCCATGAGGGATAGTCTGGGTAATCAAGAATTGCGCTCTGATACTTCCTCTAGACATTTAAGGCACTGGTCATGCCTTGACGCATACCGCAGGAAGGTGCATTCTTTTTTTCATATCTATAGAAAAAATTAGGTTCCGAGACGATAAAAATTTCGCCGCCAGGCGCCAAAGCAAGGCCTTCCGCCTGTGGAATGGTACGCTTAAGGCCATTGAAACCGGCCCACAGTGGCAAAATACCCAACGGCAGTCCCTCAGGGCTGTATTCGGTAAGTATTGCCGATTCATCACTCAACAGAAAATAGTTCCCTGAAACCCTGTCCTTTTCAATTGAAGCAAGATCACTAATGAACAGGCCTGACCAACCGGATGCCTGCCATTCATGTATCTCACCTGTAGGCGGAGAAGAAAACCTTTCTTGATCGATCATCTGAATGCGGATCGGCCACTTTTCGAACCCTACCAAGACATGCCTGTTTTCTCTATCCCAGGCCAGTGCCTCTACCCCCAAATTGGGATGGATTCGACGTGCAGAAAGAACCAAGCCGTTGTCTGCATCTACGCCATTTTTTTGTCCTTCAGGTATCTCTATATAGTGCAGCCTCCCCGTGCGCTCATCGGAGATTAAATATAAATTATCACTTATATGAGCAATGCCTTCTACGTCAGAGACGCCATGAATAGGCATGCTGCGCAGCACTTCTCCATCGGTGCTAAGTTCAATGACGCGAGCAGGTGTATTCACAGTGGCGTACAACGTTCCACTGCCAGTGTTGTAGGTCAAACCCGATAGATTCCTTGACACCCCTTCAATTTTTCGCGCTTGCACAACCGCCTGATAGCCCGATAGCCATAGGGACACACGGCAGGCTTCCGGGGTCAACCAGGCGATCTGAAACCAGTTATAGGCGAGCGATGGAAGGCGAAAATAGAACATCGACGCCACCAGGAATATCAGCATCGATGCATTCAGGTATTTCTTCCATTTTTGACGAGCATACTTGCTCACGACTGAATCCATTCCGAACTAAGACGTGCTGGTGCGGGTAGTATTTTTTAGAAATCTCTGTCGCAGTGAGGGCAACCATCGCCAGGAAAAACAAGCAATGAATAACAGTGGTTGCACCGCAGATGCTGACCACATTTTCCACAAGCCATTTTCCTATAGGAATTGGGATGCTTGCATTTTGGACAGGCGTAGCCAACTTCACCATAATAGTCTGACGATTCATTTCTCAAGATCTTTAAACTCCTTATTTTCCCAAGGAACACTACAGAGGTCTTTACCCTTGTGACTGCTTTAGAAATTACTTCTCTTAGCATAACAACTCCAGATTTTCGCCATCAAATTCTCCCCGCTTTTACGAACCAATCTCATGCCGCAGTTTAGTGTTCTCCAAGCAACGAGATAACGGAAAAAATCATGAATACACCGGAAGCCATCCATAAAAACTGCCCTATGGATTCCTTGGGACTCTTCTGAATTTTCAGTCTAGGAACGATATCCGCCAGCGCGACATAGGTGAAAGAGCTCGATGCCAAAGCCAGCAGCAAAGGGAGCCACGGGTCAAGTACGCCCGACAGGGCATAGGCAGCGAGTCCACCGACAATGGTGAAGGCACCGGCGCATGCCACTTTGGCTGTCGAACGAATCGGGCTATTGCCAAATTGCCGTACCACGGACAGGTCGCCGATGTGATGTGGTATTTCGTGGAGCATGACCGCGGTGGTGGCTGTCATGCCTAATTGCGGGTCGATCAGAAAGGCCGAGGCGATCAGCACGCCATCGGCAAATGCATGGATACCATCGGCGAAAATCAGGCTCCAAACGCCTGTATGTTTGCTATTTTTCGCGTGTTCAGCCTTGCATCGATTTTTTTCGCCCCCATGCTCGTGGGCGTGATGCCATAACTCAAGGCGTTCAAGCACGATGCATACGACAAGGCCAACCAGAAAAACGGTGAAGATCGTCCGACTGCTGAACGCGCCCTCCAACGCCTCGGGCATGAGATTAAGGAACGCGGTGGACAGCAGTGCGCCGGCGGCAAAACTCAGCATTCTTTCCGCATTTCTGGAGAATCTTGAGCGCAAAATGCCGTCGGCTATCAGCACACTCCCCACCCCCGCCAGGAATGTGCCCATAAAAATGGCTGGAAATAGATTCATCGTTAAAGCCCCCCGTTACAGGGGGCAATGGATTACATACGTTTCAGAGAACCATATTCACCGGCGGTACGCAGTTTCATGGTGACTGCCGTTTGACCGCGATTCCTCCAGTACCAGCCATGACTGCCTTTGAAAGCGGCTGTGAGGGTGCCCTTATCAGACGGCACGCCCTTGCCTTTTTCATAGCTGACAGAGCGGCCTGGCGCATCGCCATGGGCATCGAAATTAACGCCGCCACCCTCGGCAATCCAGTGGTAGGAGGCTTTGGCGCCTTGGTCCATGTTGAGCTTGTATTCGACGCCCTCGCCAGGCTGTAGCGTGAAGGTGACCTCATCCTTCCAGACAGGCTGGGACGGCTCCTGCTGCGCACTCACGGCGGCAGCGGTGTCGTGGTTATGGGCGTACCGATCCGTTGCAGCCGGAGCCGTGACAGCAGGGGCGGCGGGGACCAAGGGCTGCGGCGCCGCAGCTTGGGCCTTGGCCACATCCTGCTGGCGATCTGCCTCGGCCTCTTGCGCCAGTTGATTTTTGATCTTGCCCATGTCCGTCAATTTGAGAACGCGGCCAATACCGGTAGGATCAATCGCATATTCAGCAGGCAATACGACGGTGACCAGGATGACGACTGCGGCAATTGCAGCAAGGACGGTCGATTTCACGAGTTGTTGGCTCGAAGGCAATTCGATGATGGTAGGGACGGTATTCATAGTGATCAAACAGGGGTTGCGACAAAAAGGCCGACGGCTTGGTAGCCAAAAAGGATGAAGCCAGCCGACATCATGGCGACATTCACGGTGTAGGCATGCTTGGAAAAAGCCTGAGTTCTTCTCCAAAAACCCATTGCAATCAGAATTGCACCCAATGCCAGTAGTTGCCCCATTTCGACGCCAACGTTGAAGGACAACAGGTTCGGCACCAGTCCATCTCTGGACATGTCGTATTCCTGGATCTTGGTGGCAAGACCAAATCCGTGGCAAAGACCGAAGATCAAGGTCGCCACCTTGGTGTTGGGTTGGAATCCGAGCCACTGCCTCAAAGCGCCCAGATTGTCGAGTGCCTTATAGACCACGGACAGGCCGATGATGGCATCGATGAAGTAGCTGCTGACGCCAATGTCAAAGTAGACGCCGAGCAGCATCGTGGTGGAATGTCCGATGGCGAACAGGCTGACATACAGGCCAACATCTTTCAGCCTGTATAGATAGAAGATCACGCCAAACAGGAAAAGGATGTGGTCATAGCCCGTCACCATATGCTTGGCGCCCAGGTAGGTAAAAGGCATGATGTTCACGCCAGATATCTCCTGGATGTAACCCTTGTCTCCTTCGGTGACCGCGTGCGCCCACACCTCGGCAGGCATGGCGAGCAATGAGAATATGGCGATTAAAAATAGAAAGGCAAACAGCGGCCTTTCCTTTGCAAAACGCAAAAGCGAATAATTCAAAATTTTCCCCTACAAGTTTGATTTATTTATGCATATGAATGCACGAATCTAGGTCATACCCAGAACTTTGGGGGACGTTCCAGTCTGTCGGCGGCTAAATCGTAGTGATGCCTGGACGCTATGGCGTAGTGCGCAAAAAGCAGCGCACGATGCCGCCATATGAGAACGACAAACGGATACGGTGTTTCGTGCGAATGGTCGTTGGCACTATGTTGGGTGCTTTTTTGCTCTTTTTCCGCCACCGAAGATGAATCGTCCACATGATCATCGTCAACGGGACTTTGATGCAAATGCAAGACATGACTACCAATCGGAGAATCATCCTGCATCATCGAAAAAAGAATCAGCCCATGGGACGCGAAAGATCCCAAGGTAGACATCATCATCCCCAGGAAAACCAGGACGATCGCGATCCATTTCAATGGCCGGCCTTCTCGCGGATATTTTGCAAAATTCCCTGGCACGGAGCGAACCAATTCTTCAAGAAACAGAGGACTTCCAGCGAAAGGAAGTTTTCTTATATCCACGACGAGATACGAGATGCGCGGAATATCGCTCAGTGAGCGTCGGGCCAGCGTGGATGCAGATCGTCAATGGCAAACACATGACTGTGCTTGCGCTTTCCAAGCGGCACGCCTTCCTTCAGATGCTGGTCCCATGCCGGATCCTCCGGATGCTCATGCCCGATCTCATCTTCGTCGTCTTGCGGCCACAGCTTCCACGCGAGCGCCACGCCGATGACGGTGACAACGGCCAGCGCGGCGAAAGCAGCGGGCATGCCAAATCTGGCGCCCAGTTGGCCCGCCAGGGGATAGGTGATCAGCCAGCAGGCATGCGACAGCGAAAACTGCGCGGCGAATACCGCGGGACGGTCTTCGGCTGCGGCCGAGCGCCGCAGCAGTCGCCCACTGGGCGTGAGCGTCATGGAGTAGCCAAGGCCGATGATGAACCACAGCATGAGGAATGCGGGCCATTCGTAGCCTGCCCCCGTGGTGGAGACCAGCAGTCCGGCCAACAGGCCGGCGCCCATGAGGCTTGCGCCGAAAAGCATGGCGGGCCGGTCGGGCCGCTTTTCCAGGATCTTTGGCAGCCACAGTGCCATCAGCATCGATCCCCCGCCAAAGGCTGCCAGCGCGAACGGTACATCGGTGCTCGGCCGCTGAAGTTTGCTCTGAACATAGACCACGGTGTTGACGATCACCATGGCGCTGGCCGCTGCCGCAGCCAGATTCAGGGCGAGCAGGCCGTGCAAGCGTGGCGTGCGGAGGTAGATGGACATCCCTCGGAAGGTTTTGGCGTAGATGCCGCCACGCACCACGACCGCCTTGGCCTGGGGCAGCGTGACCGATACCACCAAGATGGCCGAACAGAGAAAGCCCACCACGGTGCCGGCGAAAAGCCCGTGGAAGGAAATCACGGTCAGCAGCGCCGCGGCGAGCATCGGGCTCAGCAGGCTTTCCATGTCATAGGCCAGCCGGGACAGGGAGAGCGCGCGCGTGTAGTCCTTTTCTTCGGGCAGGACGTCCGGAATCGTCGCCTGGAACGTGGGTGTGAAGGCTGCCGAAGCGGACTGCAATAGGAAGATGAGGAGGTAGACCTGCCACACCTCGCTGACGAAGGGCAGTGAAACCGCCACCGCTGCGCGCACCAGGTCCATCGCGACCAGGAAGGCGCGCCGCGGCAGACGGTTGGCGAAAGCACCCACGACCGGCGCGATGCCCACATAGGCCACCATCTTGATGGCCAGCGCAGTGCCCAGAACGCTGCCCGCATTGGGGCCGGCGATGTCATAGGCGAGCAAACCCAGCGCCACGGTCGCGAGCCCGGTTCCGACCAGCGCAATGACTTGCGCCAGGAACAGGTGGCGGTAGGTACGGTTGGCTAATACTTCCAGCATCAGTGGCTCCTCAAGGGGATACAGCGTCTCTTGGTGGCATCGCCCGGTTACAGCGTAGCCGGGACCGGCGAAGCCTGCGGCTGTTCACGCTCGCGCCTTCTCAGCACCATGCCGCAAACCGCGGGCAGCACAAACAGCGTCAGTATGGTCGCCGTGATCAAGCCGCCGATCACCACGGTGGCCAGCGGACGTTGCACTTCAGCCCCCGTCCCGGTACCGATCGCCATGGGCACGAAGCCCAGTGATGCAACCAGTGCCGTCATGAGCACCGGGCGCACGCGTTCCATCGCCCCTTCGATGACGGCCACATTGGCACTCAAACCCTCTTCCAGGCGCGATCGAATGGCGGAGATCAGCACCAGGCCGTTCAACACCGCGACGCCCGAGACCGCGATGAATCCCACCGACGCCGAAATGGAGAAAGGGATGCCACGCAGGGCCAGGGCGAAGACGCCGCCGGCCAAGGCCAGGGGGACGGCTGTCAGCACCGTGGCGGTCAGCGCGACGTTGCCGATCGCCATGTACAGCGCTGCGGCAATCAACACAAAGCAGGCAGGCACGATGATGGCCAGGCGCTTGGTGGCCGCTTGCAGGTTCTGGAACTGGCCACCCCACTCGATCCAGGATCCGGAAGGCAGTTTGACTTCCTGTGCGATCCGGGCGGCGGCGTCGTCGACAAAGCTGCCCAGATCACGACCGACGACGTTGGCCTCCACATAGATGCGCCGCTTGCCGTTGTCGCGGCTGACTTCGTTCAGTCCTTGGGTGAATCGGAACTGCACCAGTTGGCGCAGCGGCACCGAGGCACGCGGCTGACCGGAGACCTCGGGCAACATCACGGGCAGCGCGCCCAGCACGTCGAGATTGCCGCGCTGCTCGCCCGGCAGGCGCACGACGATATCGAAGCGGCGGTCTCCTTCGAAGACCTGGCCCGCAGGCTTGCCTGCCAGCGCGGTGGCGACGGTATCGGCGACTTCCTTGACCGTCAGGCCGTAGCGCGCAATGGCCGCACGATCAAAGCTGATATCGAAGGTCGGAAAGCCGGTGGTCTGGGCCACGCGCACGTCCGAGGAGCCCGGCGTCTTGCGCAGCACCGACGCCACGCGCTGAGCGCTGGCGGCAAGCTGATCGAGATCTTCGCCGTAGATCTTGACGGCCACGTCGCTGCGCACGCCGCCGATGAGCTCGTTGAAGCGCATCTCGATGGGCTGTGTCACGTCGTAGTTGTTGCCGACAAGAAACGCCGTTTTCTCGCGGATGCGCTCCACCACCTGCTCCTTGGTCGTCACGCCTTCGGGCCATTCATCCTTGGGTTTGAGGATGATGTAGTTGTCCGACGCATTGGGCGGCATCGGATCGGCCGCCAGGCTGGCCGTACCGGCCTTGGAGTACACGGTCTTGACTTCCGGCAGGCTCAGCACGGCGCGCTCCAGGGGCAGATCGATGGCCGCCGACTGCTCGATGGAGGTCGATGGAATACGGACCGACGACAGGTTCAGGTTTTGCTCATCGAGCGTGGGCATGAACTCGCGGCCCACGAAGGTGAAGGCAAATGCGGCCAGGGCCAGTACCGCGACGCCAGCGCCCACGAAGGGCATGGGGTTCTGAACGGCCCGTGTGAGCAGAGGGCGATAGCGCTGCTTGGTGGCAACGATGATCTTGACTTCCTTCTCCGCGATCTCCTTGCGCAGCAGCACGGCGATCATCGCGGGCACGAAGGTCAGCGACAGCACGAAGGCGGAAGCCAGGGCCAGCATGAGCGTGATCACCATGGGCGAGAACATCTTGCCCTCCACGCCCTGGAAGGTCAGGCAAGGCAGAAACACCAGGAAAATCACCAACTGGCCATAGACGGTCGGCTTGACCATTTCCTTCGATGAGGCGATGACCTCATCCAGGCGCTCCGACAAGGTCAGCAGCCGTCCCTCCTGCTGCTGCCTGTGGGCCAACCGGCGCAATGCGTTCTCCACGATGATGACGGCGCCGTCGATGATCAGGCCGAAATCCAGCGCACCCAGGCTCATCAGATTGCCGGAGATGTGCAAGGAGTTCATGCCGATCGCGCTGAACAGCAGCGACAGGGGAATGACCATGGCGGCAATCACTGCCGCGCGCCAGTTGCCCAGCAAGGCGAACAGGATGACGACCACCAGTACGGCGCCCTCGGTCAGATTGCGCGCCACCGTGGTCACGGTCGCGACGACGAGCTGAGAACGGTCCAGGGTCGGGACGATCACCACGCCCGGCGGCATGGTCTTGGAAATCTCCTTGAGTTTGTCTCCCACGGCCTGCGCCACGGTACGGCTGTTTGCGCCCACCAGCATGAGGGCACTGCCCACCACGGTTTCCTGGCCATCGCGGCTGGCCGCGCCGGTGCGCAGTTCGCCGCCCACGCTGACCTTGGCCACCTGGCCGATGGTGACGGGAACCCCCTGGCGCTGCGCCACCACGGCGCGCGCGATCTCATCGACGGTGCGTATGCGCGCATCGGCACGCACCAGGTAGGACTCGCCCGAGCGCTGGATGTAGTTGGCCCCCACCGAGAGGTTGGCGTCCTCCAGCGCGCGGTTCACATCGGCATAGGAGATGCCGAAGGCCGCCAGTTTGGCCGCGTCCGGCTCCACCAGGAACTCCTTGACATACCCGCCCAGCGAGTCCACATCGGCCACACCCGTTGTCGTGCGCAACTGGGGCCTGACGATCCAGTCCTGCACCGTGCGCAAATACGCGAGTTTGGAGACACGATCCTTGAGCTTCTCGCCCTCGTCGGTGAGGAAGCTACCATCACTTTGCCAGCCCGGTTCGCCGTCCTTGGCGGTGGCGCCCTTGCCTTCGGGATGCTCGAACTCCACGCTGTAGTGGAACACCTCGCCAAGGCCGGTGGACACCGGCCCCATTCGCGGCTCGGCGCCATCGGGCAGGCTGGCCCGCGCCTGCGCCAAGCGCTCGGACACCTGCTGCCGCATGAAATACAGATCGGCATCTTCCTTGAAGATGGCCGTGACCTGGCTAAAGCCATTGCGGGAAAAAGACCGTGTGCGCTCGACACCATTGAGACCCGCCAACGCGGTCTCGATGGGATAGGTCACACGCTTTTCGACTTCCACTGGGCTCAGCGTGGGCACGACCGTGTTGATCTGAACCTGCTTGTTGGTGATGTCCGGCGTCACGTCGATCGGCAGCAGGTTGAGCTGCCAGCCACCGAACACCGCCAGCACCAGGGTCAGAAACAGCACCAACCAGCGCTGCCTGACCGATGCGGAGAGGATTGCGTTGATCATTCGTCGTCTCCGGCGTTCTTCTTGGCCTGCGCCTTGACCAGGAATGCATTGCGCGTGGCAACACGGTCGCCAGCTGCTGCGCCTGAAATCACCTGGGCCACGCCGCCGCTTCGGGCGCCAATCAGCACGGGCTGGGCACGAAAGCCCTGGTCCGTCTTGACGAACAGCACATCGCGCCCATCCAGATTCTGGACCGCGCTTTCTGGCACGGTCAGGCCGGAAGATCCTCCATTGCGGGCATGCAGCCTGACTTGAACGCCCTCGCCCACCACCAGGGCCACCTTGGGCTCGCTGGGCGTCAGCACGACCGTGGCCGCGCGCGAGGCGTTGCTCGCGGTGGGCGTCATGGAGCGCACTACGGCGGCAATGGGGTTGCCACTGGAAGGGATGATGGTGGCCAGCTCGCCGACGGCAATGCGCCCGGCCTCGGCCGGCGTCACAGCGGCCTCGATCTGTAGCGCACCGGGAGCGGCCACGCGAAACAGCTCGGTGTTGGGCGTCACATAGGCTCCGACCACCGCATTCACCGCGGTGACACTGCCGGAAATCGGGCTCACCACGGCAACGGCACGCCCATCCTCCGAGACCTGGGCAGCGCGCGCCACGGAGCTCGCACGCTGCGACTCGGCCTCGGCCACATCCAGCCCCGCTTTGGCGGCTTCCATGTCCTGGCGGGGCGTCACGCCCTGCTGGAAGAGTTCGAGTTCGCGCGCATAGGATTTGCGGGCCAGATCGGCCTTGGCCTGGGCGACGCGGCGGTCCGCCGCCATGGTCGTAGCGTCCAGACTATCGACGGTCGCGAGCACGTCGCCAGCCTTCACCGCATCGCCCAACCGCCGCGCCACGCGCTGAATCGTTCCGGTCGCGCGCGCCACCAGAACGGCCTCGCCACCTGGCGCCGCCGTCACGGTGGCCGGAGCGAGAATCTCCAGGGCCACATCGCCAGGCGTGATCGCTTCCACTGTGATGCCCGCGGCCTGAAGATAGTCATCCGGGATCTGAACCACACCAGCGGGTGCATCCGACGCGGAAGCCGGGGTCGGCGCCGAGGCAATCGCAGCGGCAGGCGGGACCGCGGGCGCAGGCTTTCCGATCTGGGCTGCGCCAAAGCCAATCGCGGCGGCGGCACTGGCGACTCCAGCGACCAGCAGCCAGGGGGTAGTACGACGGTTATCAGTCATTTGATTTCTTCTCCGAAGGCCAGGCGCCCTTCCGCCTGCGCCATTGCCGACAATGCGCGTACGCGCGCCAGGCGCGCGCCAATGGTGGATCCGCGTGCCTCAGACAGGGCCCGGCGGATCACGAGCAGTTCCACCAGGGAGGTTTTGCCCGCCTCGTAGCCGACGCGACCGAGCCGATAGGCTTCATTCGCCGCCGCTTCGCCCGTCGATGCCGCCGTCAACCGCTGGTCGGCCGCCTGCACTTGCGCCAACGCCGTGCGCAGATTGGCCTGAGCCAGCAAGCGCGCTTCCTCCAGTCGGGACTCCGCGGCGATGACGCGCTGCTGGGCGGCAGAGATACCGCCCGCATTGCGATCGAGCAGAGGGATCGTTGCGCTGACGCCCACGACATAGCCGCTTTGGCTGGACCAGGCATAACGCCGCACGCCCGCGCTGACACCGATTTCAGGTACCCACCTTTTTTGCTCGACGGTGACTTGTGCCTGAAGCGCATCGCGCTCCGCACGGGCGGTGACCACCGAAGGTGCCTCTTGTACCGACGAGGCAGGACTGTCGTTGGCCGCGTTCAGCAGCGTGCCGCTGACCCCTGAGTAGGCGATGTCCGATCCGACGAGCGCGGACAGGCGCTCCAACGCCTGGGTGAGGTCGGCCGCGCTCGCTTGCGTATTCGCCTGCGCGGCCGCCACGCTCGCCTGGGCCTGCGCCAACCTCAGTTGCGCTTCCTTGCCCGCTTTCACCTGGGCCTGTGCCACGCTCAGATCGTCTTTGGCACGCGCCAGATCTTCCTGTGCCAGTTGCCGCAGTGCTTGGGCCGCTTCCACCGAGGCATAGGCCACGGCAAGGCCTGCAGCAAAATCGACCTGGGCCTGGTGACGGCGGGTCTGCGCCAATCCGAGATTGCGCTCGCCGGCCTCGATGCGAGCGGCCCGCTTGCCAAACACTTCCAGGGGCTGGGTAACGGTGTAGGTACTTTGGCGCTGGCTTTGGCCGCCGCTGGCCGGTGCGCCCAGATTTTCAAAGAGCGTGTCCACGCGCGGGTTGAGCAAGGCCCTGGACTGTTGCGCATCCGCAGCGGCAGCGCCGACATTGGCTTGCTGCTCTGTCAGCGCAGGCGCTTGCGACAGTGCCTGTGCCAGCAACTGGGCATAGATCGGCGCGTCAGCCGCGTTCGCATGGGCAACGCTCAACATGGCCACGCCAAGCGCCACGATGGCGCGTCGATAGGGGAGAACGGGAATGATGGCGAGCCTCCTTTCAGGCAGTCGGCACTCCAGCGTTTGTGGAGGAGTCAACTAGGAATACGGCGCTGCCCGCATCTCCCCCTCGTTCTCAGAAAAAAAATTTACGATAAAGATGCGTCGTCCCTGTGCCGCCTTGCGCGCGCCCAAGAACGAGAGCGACTCAGGCGCTGCCGCCGCGCGCAATCAGCAGGGTCAGCTTGCTGCGCGCCCGAGTGAGGCGGCCTTCAAGCGCCTTGAGGGTGATGCCCAGGGCGGCTGCGGCCTCGGGCTGGGTGAGTCCCACAATACCGGTCAGGACGATGGCCTCTCGCTGGTCACGCGGCAGCAGAGAGAGTGTCTGGGTCACTTTGGCCAGTTCCCTGCGGGCGGCCGTTGCGCGCTCCGGACCAGGCGCGGGATCCGCTTGCTCGGGCGTGTCCGGGCTGAGCAGATCCAACGCGCCGAACAGGAAATTCCGTACCTTGCGGAAGCGGTACAGATCCCGCATCTTGTTCATGGCGATGCCGAAAAGCCAGGCGCGAAAAAGACGGGATTCATCGTAGTCGCCCAGGGCTTTCCAAACGGCCAGGAACGTCTCCTGGGTCACGTCATCAATGTCGGTGTCAGGAATGCCAAAGCTGCGCGCGGCCTGCGTCACCGCTGCGCCATAACGGTCAACGAGTACCTTGAAGGCACGCTGATCGCCCTGCGCCGCGCGCTTGGCCAACACAGCGTCCGAATCCGAGGCAATCACTGCGAACCACGCCGAAGCGCTTCCACCAATACGTTGTCGTACGCCGGCCGATGCTCGGGCTTGAGTCCGGCCCGCATCTCGAAAACGTGCACGAGCGTGGCGCGCTGCAGATCTCCAGCGGCTTTCTCCACTTCACGAATGGCGGACTCGACCTCCGGCGACCAGGAGGGATTTTTGGAGATCGCTTCGGCCAACTGGCCATTCGCGGCACGCAAGCGCTTTTCTATCTCCTGGCGCCGCTCCGCAAATGCCTGCTCTTTGGTCTCCAGGATTTGCTTTTCATTGGCGTCCAGGGGGACAGCGTGATGCAACATCTCGTGGAGATCCGTCTCGGGTCGCGGCGCATTGTGCCGAACCATGACAATCGCCCCGGCCACCAGGACGCCGACCAGAGCCCCAGCAATCGTCGCCAACGCGAAACGTCGTAGTCGATAGGCCATCATTCCCCCACGAGCAAGCCGAACGGCGAGGCCGCCGGCGGTGCAGAAATCCAGGTGGCCACGGGCTGTTCCCATGCCTTGGCGGCAATCGAGTCCAACCCGGCGAGGGCCACTATCGCGGCAACGGCGGCGCACAACATGGCCAACCGGGCATCGTGTCTGGCCAGTGCCAAAGCTGAGGACGCGGGCGAGGTGCTCGCGCTGATCCGCTGCAAGACCTTGTCGCTATTGACAGGTGCATCGGCATTTTTGGTCAGGTTGGCTGCATCTGCGAGCCACTTGTCTATGTCCACCATGGCAGACCTCCTTTGGAGCTGTTCATCTCTCTATACGGCTGCGAAGCAATTTCCCCTCGGAAAATATGCAAATCTCTGCCAAAAGCTTAAGCGGCGTTGTCCTTGGCCGCCAGTCGCCTTGCCGGGGGACTGCGGCACGGAATACAAGACGTGTAAAGCATGGGGGCACGTCCCCGCTTTCCCGTGCGCCTGGGCTACACTGCGCGGCAATATGTTTCGCCGCCTGATCGTGCTTGTCCAAGTATGCTGCCTTTGCTGGCAGTCCTTGGCCTTTGCGGGAGCCGGCGTCGCGCTGGCCCCATCGGCGGAAGAGGCGCATGCGCTCATGCACTTCGCAGGCGAGGCGCATCACCATGATGACCACGAGCACGCGCCCTCGCAGGATGACGCCGTCGCCGGCAGCCAGCATGCCGCAAGTGATGCAGGCATTTTCTCGCCGGCACTCGTGACCGTCATCCAGGGACATCCGCAGTTGGATGCCTCGTCGGACTACGCAGGTGCCTTGTACGGCAAACGGGTGAATCCCTTCGTGCAAGGCCTGGAACGCCCCCCCAAAACCTTTTCCTGACCCGGTCCGGAGTGTGCCGCTGCTGACGGCTGTGCTGTCGCGCGCATGCTCCATTGATGGCTCGTGACGGCCTGTCCATGCGCCCTGCGCCGTTGGACGGCGCCGCGCTTACCGATTCAGGAAAATGTTGAAACTCCCACCATGGTGTGTGCCATGGCTCGCTGCGCGCATTTTCGCGGGCAGCGCGCTGGGCTGCGCCGCGAACGCCCAAACCACACCGCTACCCCCGCCTACCGTGGCAAGCGCGCATGCGCAGGAGCACGTGACACTGGCACAGGCCCTGGAGGCCGCGTGGCGTCGCTCATTGGATGCCACACAAGCCTCTGGCCTGCAACAACAGGCCTTGGCCAACCAATCGGTCGCCGACAACTGGCTTGCAGCGGCCCCATCTCTGCTTCTGGCACAGAGGGAGCCCTCCAGTGCTCGCACCGGTGATGCCAGAGAAACCGAGGCCGGCTTGGCCCTGCCCTTGTGGCGTCCCGGTCAGCGTCGTATCAGCGCCTTGGCAGCACAGACAGACCAGGTCTGGGCGCAGGCCTATGCCGACGCGGCGCAATGGCGGCTGGCCGCTCAGGTACGTGAATTGGCCGGCCAGCTCGAAATCGCCAGCGCCCAACTGCGGCAGGCTGAGGTGCAGCGAGAACTGCTTGCGGGACTTGCGAACGATGTCGCACAGCGCGTGAGCGCAGGCGATTTGGCACCCTCCGATGCCCTGGCCGCACAGGCAGAACTGTTGGCGGCCCAGTCACGGGCAGCAGAACTGCAACGCGAGCGGCAGACACACCAGGCCAATTGGCTGTTGCTCACCGGATTGCATGCGTGGGCTGAGCTCGACATGCCACGCACAGGCGCCCGCGATCTTTCCGAGCACCCGGAAATGATTCTGGCGGACATCGCTGTAGAGCGTGCCCGGCAACGCGTCGAACTCGTGCAGGCCCAACGCGGCGCGCAGCCCGAGCTGGGCGTCAGCATCAGGCAGGAACGGCCCGGGCAAGGCCAGCCCCGGCAGAACAGTCTCGCGGTCTCGATCAAGCTGCCCATCGGCACCCAGGGCTACAACCAGCCGCAAATGGCCGCGGCGGTTGCACAACACGACCTGGCGCTGACCGCACAACAGCGCACGCAGTTGCAGTTGCTGTCCGAGTTGGAACTGGCTACGCGCGCGCTCGAAAGCAGCCAGGCCCAGGCCGATACCGAGATGTCCCGAGCCAAGCTGCTGGGACAGCGGGCTCAGCTCTTGCGCAAGTCTTTTGATGCCGGCGAAACGGCCCTTCCTGAACTATTGCGCGCGGTCGCCGCCGCGGCACAAGCCGATGCGGCCGCGACCCGACAGACCACAGCGCTGGCGTTGGCCCAGGCACGCGTTCATCAAGCACAAGGAATACTCCCATGACCTCCACCCAAGCCTTCAAGCGATGCATCGCTTGCCTGTCCAGCCTTCTGTTTTTCATGACCACCAGCCTAGTCCAGGCCGCGCCAGGGGCGCATGGCCCGAACGGCGAGCATCTGGACACCGTTCAGCAAAGCGCCGGTGGCCAGGCCAGCGCTCCGCGTCTGGATGCGAAATCCGAACTGTTCGAGCTGGTCGCTACCTTGAGTGACGACAAGCTGTCCATCCTGATCGACCGCTTCGATACCAACGAGCCCGTGCTGCGCGCGTCCGTGGAGATCGAATCAGGCAGCCTCAAGGCGCCGGCAACGTTCCACGAAGACCTCGGCGACTACCGGGTGGAAGATGCGCAGTTGCTCAAGCAATTGCGCGAGCCCGGTGAGCATCCTCTGGTGTTCACGGTGAGCGCAGGCGCGGACAGTGATTTGCTCGATGGCGTTTTGCGCGTCAGCCCCGCGGCCGCAGGCAAAGCGACCGAAGTCCATGGTCACATGCATGGCGAGCCTTCGTGGCTGCGCTGGATCTTTGTGGTGCAGGCGTTCATCGTGGTCGGGATACTGCTGTCCTGGCGCGGTCTGGCACGGCGCAAAGCCATGTTTGACGGAGGGAAGGTATGAGCTACCACCCCACGGCCCTGGCACTCGCCTTGTTGATGGGGTCGCCGGCCTGGGCCGCGCCTGGAGCCCATGGCCCCAACGGCGAGCATCTGGATCAGACCAGCGCGGTCAGAGGCAACGGCTTGGCGCGCCTGCCCGATGGCAGCGTCAACATTCCCAAGCTGGCGCAGCGCCGAATGGGACTGAGAACCGTGTCGGCTCCGGAGACCCAGGCGGCCGCAACCGTCCAGTTGCCGGCGCGAATTGTCGCGGACCCCAATGCCAGTGGCATGGTCCAGGCCGCGCAAGGCGGCAGGATCGAGCCAGGCCCCAATGGTCTTCCCCTGCCCGGACAGTCGGTGCGCCAGGGCGAGACCCTGGCATGGGTGCGCTATCAGGCGGATCCCTACGCGCAGGCAAGCCAGCAAGCGCAGCGAGCGGAGCTGAGCGCCAGCCGTGAACTGGCTGAAAAGCGCCTTCAACGCCTGCAATCGCTGGAAGGCTCCGTGCCTAGAAAGGAAATCGAGGCCGCTCGAATCGAGTCCGAGTCATTGCGGCAACGCGAGAATGCCGTGGGCGCAAGCCTGCAAGCGAGAGAGGCGCTGCGCGCGCCAATCACGGGCGTCATTTCCAGGGTGGACATCAAGGCCGGACAGATCGTCAGCAGCCGGGAATTACTGGTCGAGGTGGTGTCCCCCTCGCGGCTCATGGTGGAGGCCACCACTCCGGACGTCGCTCTCGCTGCACGCATCGACAAAGCCAGTCTGGCTGGCATCGAGGGCCTGGAGCTGAGGTTGGTGGGCGCGGCACGTGCACTGCGCGATGGCGTGCTGCCCCTGACCTTTGTGATTCGGGCCCATGACGCTGCGCCGCCGGTCGCCATTGGACAGTCCGTGACGGTGATCGCGCAGCTCGACTCGCAACGCAAAGGCATTGTCTTGCCTGCGGATGCCGTCGTCCGGGGCGCCGCCAATGAACCCGTGGTGTGGATCAAGAGCGGCTCGGAGCGCTATCTCCCGCAGCCGGTGCAGGTCCAGCCCTTGGACAGCCACAGCGTGCTGGTCACGCAGGGGCTCGCCGCCGACAACCGCGTCGTGGTCCAGGGCGCTGCGCTCATCGCTCAGATCCGCTGAACGGAGCCACCCACCATGTTCAATTGGATCGTCAGGTACAGCCTGAACAACCGGCTCTTCGTGCTCGCCTTTGCGGCGCTTCTCATGGCCTACGGCGCCTTCACGGCATGGCGCACGCCGGTCGATGTGTTCCCCGACCTGAACAAGCCCCTGGTCACCGTGCTCACGGAAGCCGGGGGCATGGCGCCCGAGGAAGTCGAGCAACTGGTCAGCTTCCCCATTGAGACCGCACTCAACGGCATGCCCGGCATCACGCGGGTGCGCTCCACGTCCAGCATCGGCCTGTCGATCGTGTACGCGGAATTCGACTGGGGCACCGACATCTACCGCAATCGCCAACTGGTGGCCGAACGGCTGGCCCAGTTGCGTGAGCAACTGCCCCAGAGCGTCACACCCATCATGGGGCCCGTGTCCTCGATCATGGGCGAGGTCATGCTGATCGCCCTGCGGCTGTCTGCCGAGGAAGGCGCTGCCTCGGCCATGCAGGCGCGCGAGTATGCCGACTTCGTGCTGCGGCCACGGCTGCTCGCCATTCCAGGCGTATCCCAGGTTATTCCCATCGGCGGCGATGTGCGTCAGTTGCGGGTCGAACCCGATCCCGCGCGCATGGCCCAGCTCGGGGTGTCGCTGACCCAGGTCGAACAGGCGCTGCGCGGCTTCGCCAGCAACGCGGGCGGCGGCTTCATCGACATGAACAGCCGCGAATACCTGATCCGGCACATTGGCCGCACCAACAAGGTCGAGGACCTGCAAGGCATCGCCATCGCCTGGAAGGATGGCCGGGCCGTGCTGCTGCACCAGGTGGCCCAGGTCCGCTACGCACCCGGCCTCAAGCGTGGAGACGCGGGCTACATGGGTTCCCCTGCCGTGATCGTGAGCGTCCAGAAGCAGCCGGCAGCCGACACCGTGCAACTGAGCCGGCAGATCGAGGCCGCGCTGGACGAGCTCAAGCCAGGCCTGCCCAAAGGCTTGGGACAGCCCCAGGTGCTGTTTCGCCAAGCGGATTTCATCAAGTCATCGATAAACAACGTGACCGAGGCGCTGCGTGACGGCGCCATCATGGTGGCGATCATCCTGTTCGCCTTCCTGATGTCGGCGCGAACCACCCTGATTTCGCTGACGGCCATCCCCCTGTCCCTGGCAGCGACGGCACTGGTGTTCCGGCTGCTGGACCAGTCCATCAATGTCATGACGCTGGGCGGCCTGGCCATCGCCATCGGGGAACTGGTGGACGACGCCGTGGTGGACGTGGAAAACATTCTCAGGCGCCTGAAGGAGAACCAGTTGCGGCCCCAGCCCAGGCCGGTGCTGGAAGTGGTGCGACAGGCCAGCGTGGAGGTGCGCTCAGGCATCGTCTATGCCACGGTGATCGTGGTGCTGGTGTTCGTGCCGCTGTTCGCCCTGCCGGGCATCGAAGGTCGCCTGTTCTCTCCTTTGGGCATCGCCTACATCGTCTCCATCCTCGCCTCCATGCTGGTGTCGATGACGGTCACGCCTGCGCTGTGCAGCTACCTGCTGCCACGCATGAAACGTCTGGGCCACGGCGACAGCCCGCTGGTAACCCGGCTCAAGCGCTGGGATGCCAGGCTGCTGGCCTGGTCTTTTCCCCGGGCCAAGGCACTGATCGCTGCCGCCGCCGTCTGCGTGGCGCTCGCGGCGGCGAGCGTGCCGTTCTTTCCCAGGGCCTTTCTGCCGGCCTTCAATGAAGGCTCACTGGTGCTATCGCTGATGTTCAACCCCGGCACCTCGTTGGCCCAGGCCAACCGCATGGGCGCCCTGGCCGAAACCCTGATCAGCCAGGTGCCCGGCGTGACCCAGGTCGGACGGCGCACCGGCCGGGCCGAACTGGACGAACATGCCGAGGGCGTGCATTCGGCCGAGATCGACGTGGACCTGCGCCGCGACGGCGAACCCGTGGACCGGGAAACCATCATGGCGCAGATCCGGACGCAGTTGGCCTCACTGCCTGCTCAGGTCGCCATCGGCCAGCCCATCTCGCACCGACTGGACCATCTGCTGTCCGGCGTGCGCGCGCAGATCGCGCTGAAGATCTACGGCGACGACACCGACACCTTGCGCGCCGTGGCCGAACAGATGCGCCAGAACCTGTCCGGCATTCCCGGGCTGGTGGACCTGACCGTCGAAAAACAGGTGCTGGTGCCGCAAGTCATGGTGCGGCTGGATCAGGCACGCCTGGCCCAGACCGGGCTGTCGCCGGGTGAAGCCATCCGTGTCTTGCAGGCGCTGACCGATGGCGCGCACGGCGCGCAACTGGTGGATGGCAACCGCCGGTATGAACTGGTGCTGCGGCTGCCCGATGACAAGCGTGGTCCGCTGGACCTGGCGCGCACCCTGGTGGACACGCCCGCAGGCCGTTTGCCGGTATCCAGCTTCGCCAGCGTCGAGGAATCCGATGGCCCCAACCAGATCGGCCGGGAGAACGGACGCCGACGCATCGTGGTCTACGCCAACACCGACGGCTCGGACATGGGCCGCGTCATTGCCGACATCCGCCGCGTCATTGCGCAGACCCCGCTGCCGCCTGGCGGCTTTGTCAGCCTGGAAGGCCAGTTCCAGGCACAGGAGCAGGCCATGAAGCTGATCCTGGGCCTGTCCCTGGTGTCCCTGACCATGATGTTCCTGGTGCTGTACTCGCGCTATCGCTCGGCCGTGCTGGCGACCGTGATCATGGCCAACATTCCCCTGGCGCTGATCGGTAGCGTGGCGGCGATGTGGATCAGCGGCGTGAGCCTGTCCGTGGCCACCATGGTGGGATTCATCACCTTGGCCGGTATCGCCACGCGCAACGGCATTCTCAAGATCAGCCACTACATCAACCTGTGCCGCTTCGAAGGTGAACACTTCAGCCAACCCATGATCGTGCGCGGTTCGCTGGAGCGCCTCACCCCGGTGTTGATGACCGCCCTGGTCGCCGCCTTTGCGCTCACGCCCCTGCTGCTGGCCGGCGATGCCCCGGGCAAGGAGATCTTGCACCCCGTGGCCGTGGTGATCTTCGGGGGACTGGTCAGTTCCACCCTGCTCGACACCTTGTTGACGCCGCTGCTTTTCTGGCTGCTGGGCCGCAAGCCCACCGAACGTCTGTTGGCGCAAGCGCAGGACGCCACGACGGCCGTCCACAGCCAGGAAGCCTTCTGATTTGGAAACCATGGGCTCAGCGGTGCCGCCCACAAGCGCACCGCACTTGAATCGGAGATTGAAATGTTGAAAACCAAGCACGCTGTCCAGATCGCCCTGCTGGCACTGAGCGCCGCCACCATGAACACGGCCCTGGCCCACGGCGCAGGCACGCCTCGCCACGGTGGCGTGGTCCAAGTGGCCAACGACGTGAACTTCGAGCTGGTGGCTGAAGCCGACGGCGCCGCGATCTACCTGGTGGACCACGACGAACCCATGCCTTCGCAAGGTATTTCGGGCAAGCTCACCGTACTGCAGGGCAGCCAGAAAAGCGAAGCAGACATCAAGGCCGTCGGCGACAACAAGCTCAGCGCCAAGGGCGTGAAGATTGCAAGCGGCGCCAAGATCGTGGCCGTCCTCAACAACGTGGATGGCAAAGCAGTGACGGTGCGCTTTAGCGTGAAGTGAGACCTCGGTGACCAACACCATGCCTCGCCTCTGTAGGCTGGTGGCTCTGTTCAGGGGCTGCACTGCATAGCCACCTGGCCTTCATCTGAGCAGTTCGCCCCGAGGGTGTCGATCCTCTTTTGGGATCCGAGCAGGGACGGTATCTCACGGTAACCGCCCTGCTCTCCAACACAGACACTAGGGTTGCTCAGTCCGCGCACGCTCCAGACCAGTGGCCTGAGTTGAACTCGGCACAACATTCGCCATACCCAGCGTGCTGGCAGGCACTTTCGGCTTGCTTAAAAACCTCCACATCTTGTCGACTGAGAGTGGGCTGCTGCCGGTCTCGTTGACACCGACCTAAGCTTCTTGAGCTTGCTCGAA